>Ga0207747_1000044_pt1 | contig 130224 bp, 129 predicted proteins | sample HigsolmetaGSP11D_FD_184839 | JGI IMG/M metagenome (GOLD analysis project Ga0207747, IMG submission 184839) | High solid enriched microbial communities from the Joint BioEnergy Institute, USA - SP1-1-D (SPAdes) | ecosystem: Engineered > Bioreactor > SSF (Solid state fermentation) > Aerobic >... | reverse complement strand
GCGCAGCCATGGCTTACCGTATTCTCAGCATCGATGGCGGCGGTTTCCGCGGGCTTTTCACCGCGCGTTTGCTGGAGCGTTTGGAGTGGGAGGTGCCGGGATTCCTGGAGCGCTTCGATCTGGTCGCTGGCACTTCCACTGGGGCCATCCTGGCGCTCGGCGTGGCCGCCGGCCTTACGCCGGCCGAGCTGGTGCTGCTGTACCTGGAGAATGGCAGGAAGATCTTCGACGACTCCTGGCTGGACAACCTCAAGGACTTCGGCCAGATCATCGGCGCCCAGTACGACAACCGGCGGCTCAAGCGCCTGTTGGAAGACACGTTCGCCAAGCTCGGCAAGAGGACGCTGAGCGATCTGGAGCCGCGGCGGGTGCTGGTGCCGGCGTTCGATCTCGACGACGGTCAGGATCCGCATCGCAAACCGGACAAGCCGCGCTCGTGGAAGCCGAAGTTCTTCCACAACTTCCCGGGCGAGGACTCCGACGGTGCCGAGTCCATCGTCGATGTGCTGATGCGCTCTTGCGCCGCGCCGACCTATTTCCCTAGCTACGGCCGTTACATCGACGGCGGGGTGGTCGCCAACAATCCGGCGATGGCGGCCATCGCCCAAGCCTTGTCCACCCATAGCACCACGCTGCCGGAGGTCCATCTGCTGTCGCTGGGCACCGGCTTCAGTCCGAGCTTCATCGCCGGCAAGAACCACGACTGGGGGTTCGCGCAGTGGGTGCGGCCGCTGATCGACCTGCTCATGGACGGCTCGATGGGCGTGGCCGACTACCAGTGCCGGCAGCTGCTGGGGCCGCGCTATCACCGCCTGACCCATGCGCTGACGCGGCGTGTGCCGCTGGACGATTACAAGCAGGCCGACTACCTGTTGAAGGTGGCGGACAAGGAGGTGGATATCGCCGAGACGGTGGCGTGGATACGTAAGTACCTGTAACGGCCTCCATGTCCATAAGAAGAACTTATGAGGAAAAGTAAGCTATTGAATAGTAGGCGCTATCCGCAAGCATTCGCTGGCTCGTCGGCCGCTGAACTGTTAGTTTAGCCGGTCGTTGCGCCCGCTCATGGGACCGCGCCGGGCGGCGCCTTCGGGCGTCCGCGCGGCGAAAGAGTGGGCGGCACTCATGAGAGAGACAGCCAGCGAGGAGCACAATATGACTGCCGTAGGTTCTTGGCAGAAGATCGACGAAGCCTTGTCGCAGGAGTTCAGCACCCTGCCCGAGCTCATCCGGCTCCACGCCGCGGAGCGCCCCAATCATGTCGCGCTGATCGAAGGGGATAGCCAGCTCACCTATGCCGAGCTGGACGCGCTGATCGATCGCGCCGCCGCGGCGCTGCAGCGGGATGGCGTCAAGCAGAACGACGTCGTCGCGCTGTGCGGTGTCAACACCATCCCGTTCGCGGTGACGTTCATCGCCGCGCTGCGGGTCGGCGCCGCCGCCGCGCCGCTGGCGCCGTCCGCCACCGCCGAAGCGCTGGCGAAGATGATCGATAACTGCGGCGCCAACATCGTGTTCGCCGATGTCACCGGCAACGGCGCCGCCGCCGCGGGCCTGACCAGCAACCGCGTGGCCGGCGTGAGCCTGGACGGCGAGCCGCCGTTCGTGAGCTTCGAGCAGTGGCTGGCGCCCGTGGGCGCGCGCCCGCAGCCGGTGCAGGCCGACCCGAAGTCGGTGTTCAACATCATCTACTCCTCGGGCACCACCGGCACGCCCAAGGGCATCATCCACACCAACAGCATGCGCTGGTGGCAGTTCAGCCGCTCGGCGCTCACCACCTACCGGCCGGACACCGTCACCATCGTCTCGACGCCGCTGTACTCCAACACCACGCTGGTGAGCTTCCTGCCGGCGATCGCCGGCGGCGGTACCACGGTGCTGATGCGCAAGTTCAACACGGTGGGCTTCCTGGAGCTGAGCCAGAAGCACCGTGTTACCCACGCCATGCTGGTGCCGGTGCAGTACCGTCGGTTGATGGAAGAGCCGACCTTCGATCAGTACGACCTGTCGAGCTTCCGCATGAAGTTCTGCACCAGCGCGCCGTTCGCGGCCAGCCTCAAGGCTGACGTGCTCAAGCGCTGGCCGGGCGGCCTGGTGGAGTTCTACGGCATGACCGAGGGCGGCGGCAGCTGCATGCTGCGCGCGCACGAGTTCCCGAACAAGCTGCACACCGTCGGCCAGCCGATGGAAGGGCACGATATCCGCATCATCGACGAGGACGGCAACGAGCTGCCGCGCGGGCAGGTCGGCGAGATCGTCGGCAGCTCGCCGTTCATCATGCCCGGCTACAACAAGGAGCCGGAGAAGACCGCCCAGACCTTCTGGTACGACTCCACCGGCAAGCGCTTCGTGCGCACCGGCGACATCGGCCGCTTCGATGAGGACGGCTTCCTCATCATCATGGACCGCGCCAAGGACTGCATCATCTCCGGCGGCTTCAACGTCTATCCCAGCGACCTGGAGGCGGTGGTAGTGCAGCACCCGGCGGTGGCCGAGGTGGCGGTGGTGGGCGTGCCGTCCGAGCAGTGGGGCGAGACGCCGATCGCGGTGGTCACGCTCAAGCCCGGCGAGACGGTCGAGCCGGAAGCGCTGCGCGAGTGGGCCAACGCCCGGCTCGGCAAGACCCAGCGCATCAGCGCGGTGTTCATTACCGATGCCTTCCCGCGTAACGACATCGGCAAGATCTCCAAGCGCCATCTGCGGGATCAGTACGCCAAGACCGTGGCGGCGCGCCAGACCGCGTAAGAGCCGGGAGGAGGGCGCGATTGCGCCCTCCGCCTCGTCGCCGGCCGGGGCGCGCGACGGCGCTCCGAGCCAAGGGCCGGGACGGTGTGGCCGTCCCGCCTTTGCCCCGGGACGAACGGGGCGTGTCGAGTCGGACGCTCGCGCCTCGCCGGTGCGGGCTCAACGTTCTACGAGTACATACCGCATGAGCGATCTGATCCAGGAGCTGCTCCAGTTGATGCAGCTCGAGCAGCTCGAGCAGGACATCTTTCGCGGCGAGAGCCGCAATATCGTCGGCAAGCGCGTGTTCGGCGGCCAAGTACTGGCTCAGGCGCTGCTGGCGGCGAGCCGGACGGTGGACGCGGGCCGGCAGGCGCATTCGCTGCAGGCCTATTTCCTCCGCCCTGGGGATGCCTCGGCGCCGATCCAGTATCGGGTGGAGCGCGTGCGCGACGGCGTGAGCTTCTCCACGCGCCGGGTGGTCGCCACCCAGGGCGGACGCACCATCTTCGATCTGGCCGCTTCGTTCCAGACGCCGGAACCGGGCATCGAGCACCAGGCGGCCGCGGTGGAGGCGCCGCCGCCCGAGGAATTGATCAGCGACCGAGACGCCGCCGCGCGCTTCCTGGAGAACGAACCCATTTCGGAGAACTTCCGGCGGGCGCTGCTGCGCTGGGATCCGATCGAGCTCCGCCCGGTGCGGCCGAATCACCCGCTGCGCCCGGAGATACGGCCGCCCGTGAAGCAGGTTTGGTTCCGGGCCACCGGTCCGCTGCCCGACGACGACAGCCTGCATCGGGCGCTGCTGGCCTACATCTCTGACCGTGGCCTGCTGAGCACCGCGCTGCTGCCGCACGGCGTGACCTTCCTGCAGCGCAACTTTCAGGGAGCCAGCCTGGACCACACCATGTGGTTCCACCAGTCGTGCCGGCTGGACGACTGGCTGCTCTACCACATGGAGAGCCCGATCGCTATGGGCAGCCGCGGCTACGTGCGCGGCCAGATCTTCACCCGCGACGGCCGGCTGGTGGCCTCGGTGGCCCAGGAAGGCTTGATCCGGGTGCATCCGACCGAAGAGTCCGCGGCCTAAAAGGCAAACGGCCCCGCCGGGTCCCCGGCGGCGGCCGAGTCCGGCCCATGCGTTCTGCGCCTGGGGCGGGGCGACAGCGCGCGGAATCCCTGCGCGATACCCTGGGTGGAGGCCTCGTCACCGCTGATCCGGTGTCGGGTTGGCGTCGGGGTCGTACGGCCGGCAGCGTGCGCCGAGGAAACGGCATGCCTGCAGCGCCACCGGCTAGGCGGGCGACTCGATCGCCGCGACACCACTCGATCACATGCTCGAATAGCGCGGCTTGCGCCGAGCGCATCACCGCATCCGCTGTTTCGTCTTTGTCGCCGCTCGCCGGGATTGGCGGTGAGCGAGCAGCCCGAAGGTGCTCCGCGTCACCAGGCAGGCGCTGAATGCGCCGCTGCGGCCGCTTTCGCTCACGGAAAACGGCGCTACGTTGGAAGCGCAATAAGCCGACAGGCGGATGAAATTGCACCGGATAGAGTTCAATGATGCCGGGTCAGGAGCGGAAGTCGGTTGGCGCGGGGTGATGCGTCGCCTAGTCGTCCGGTTTTGAGGCTGGGGTTTCTTCGTTTTTGATGATTGCTTCTGTTTTTTGATCTATTGGCATTAAATGTTTCTTGGTCGCTAGTCTATTTTTGTCTCTCGGATCTCGAAATTGGCGAAAGCCCCGCGCGGTGCGTGGGAGGGCGTGGTGGGGAGCTTCGCTATTTTCCAGGTGCGCGGGGCCAATAAAAAAGCCGCCACCCATCGGGTGGCGGCTGCATTGGGGCGGAATACCGCGAATCGCTGCCCGAGACCCCCGCCGTTACGGGGTGGTCGCCTGGGCGGCGGCGTTGCGGCGCACCTCGCTGATATCGGGATGCGACGTGGAGGCGGTGTAATCCGTGGTCGGACCCCAGAACGCCCGGCGGAACTCCTGGGCCGTGGCCGGATCGTTGCTCAGCTGGGCGATGTTGGCCATGCGGAACATCGTGCCGATCTTGCCGCCGCGGCCGCTCACCGGGGCAAAGTGACCTTCGCCGGAAGTCTCGACCTGGGTCAGGATGGTCGAGGCCCGCTCGACGTTGCTGCGGTTGCCGCTGGCGGGCGCCAGAGTGTCGATCTGGCCCCACAGGGTGATCACTTCCACATGCGAAGCCAGCGGGCTGTAGATCCGCGTGGTGAAGCGGGTATCCGGCTGCACCGGGATCACGCAGTTGGCGCCGATGCGGTTGGCGGCGTTGAAGGAGCCGCCGCCGCCCTGCGAGTGGCCGGCCGTGCACACCTTGGAGCCGAGGATGTTGCCATAGCGGGAGCGCAGGCTGTTGTACGCCTCCTGCATCTCCACGCCGGTGCCGGAGTTGGCGGTGTTGGCCGCGGCTACCGCGATGCAGTGACTGGCGACCGACTCCAGCAGCGTCGCATAGGTGAGGGAGTTGCCGCCGGTGCCATTACCCCACACCAGCACGTTGAAGCGGGCGTTGGGGTTGCTGGGGTCGCGCGGGATGTAGAAGGTCGAGCTGCCCACGTTCAGGCGGGTAACGCTGCAGCGACCGTCGCTTTCGGCGCGGTTGTACAGGGAGGCGAAGCCGCTGCCGCCACCGCCCGGATTGACGGCGAACGCGGCCGAGGACATGAGCAGACCGGCCGCCAGGGCGGCGCTTCCAATAGCGTAGCGATTAATTTTCATGGGCATGGCTATAGATCACCGATGTTATTGGCGTTGGTTGGAGTGATTTCCGATGACGCTGAATGCTCCACCTGCTGAAAGGACCAGCTGCATTGGTGCTGCGGTGGAGCGGCATGCCTATGGCATGTCTCCTCCTTAGTTCTTCACCATGCGCGGGTACCTATCGCTGGTGAAGCTAAGTCATTCTAGGAAAGGGGAATCTTGGTTTTCTATTGCAGGAGAAGCCTAAAGTTGAGGCGAAAGGTCGCTCAGGTTACTGCCTGATGAGCGTTATGGGTGTTGTTTATAAGAATATAATGTAGTAGCCCGCTATCTTTTGGGTGTTTCGCGAGCGAAACGCGCTAATTCGCTCCGGCGGAGCGGTGCGGTTGAATCGGCCGATTGCGGGGAATGCCGCGGTATGGCGCCCGCCGCGAGGAGCGGGCGCCGGTTGTGCCCGGGCGGTCTCAGTAGTAGGTGATGTTGGAAGCGGTGCAGTTGCCCGGCGCGAAGCCGATGCAGGTGGTCGTGCCCCGCTGGACGCGGCTGTTGGTGATGCGCGCCGTGCTCACCGGGCTGTCGGTGCGGAAGATCCCTTCCTTCATGCCGGAGATGTCGCAGCGGTCGAAGGTCACGTCGATGCGGTAAGTCGTGCCGCCGTTCTGGCGCAGCGCCTTGCCGGCGTTGCGGATGATGCAGTTGCTGACGTGCAGCGTGGACGGCGCGTTGACCTGGAAGAACTTGTCGTCGGCGTTGTAGCCCTCAATGTTGCGGACGATGACGGTGCCGGACGACTTGATGGTCAGCGCATCCTCGCCGACGTCGTTCCAGGTGATGTTGTCCAGCGTGGCGCCGTTGTAGACGTGGATGCCGTCCGCGCCGTTGTGGCCGATCACCACGTTCTTGAGCGTGGCGCCGTTCTCCACGCGGAAGATCGGCTTCTGGTTCTCCGACTGGGAGCCGTCGCCCAGGGCGCTGGTCGCGGTGTAGACGCGGCAGCCGCCGTCGAAGGTGCCGCTGGTCACGCGGATCGTTTCGCTGACCCAGACGATCGGCCCCTGGCCGCAGGAAGCGCCGGTGATTTCGTTGCTGCCGCCCCCGCTGCCGCCGTCGGCGGGCGGATTGATCGCGGGCGAGGCGACTGGGTAGGCGAGGATCGCCGGCAACGCGGCGTACTTACACAACTGACGAGCGAACGTTGGCAGGCGCATTGGGCGTGGTCTCCTTGGTTTTGGTTGTGTCGGCATCCAGCCGGTACCGATGCCCGGCAGGCTTGCTCTATAGACCAAGCCCAAATGAGTCTCAAGTTGAGTGCATTTTTGAATTTTGCTCTTTGGCGCCGATGGCTTAGGCGTGGCGTGTTCCTTAAGAAGGCGGCTGTTCGTGCCGGGAAGGCTCCGGGCTCACCGGCTTGGAGCCGAAAGCGATGGGGCGTTCACCGCTTGGGCACCAGCACCTCGGCGTAGCCGATGCCGCGCTGCGGCCGGTCGGGCTGCTGGTAGCGCAGATCCCAGATCCGCACCCGCCAGCCCTGCGGCGTTTCCTCCACCTGCCAGTAGGGATAGCGCATCCAGTTGACGAAGCCGCGCACCGACTCGTCCGCCAGCGCTTGGCGCACCACGGCGTCGGGCTGGCGGCGGGGCAGCTCGGTCACGTCGCCGTGGGGCTGCACGATTCGGTAGCGGTCGTCGTAGACCAGCACCAGCCGGTGCGCGAACGGCACGCCCGGGCTGGGATTGGCCTGCGCTTCCAGCGGCGCGGGGAAGCGGGCGGCGGCTTCGGCCTCAGCGAGGCGGGCGACGCCGTAGACGGCGCAGACGTACAGCACTAGCGTGGCGAAGCTGAACCGCGCTACCGCCGCGCTGGGCCACGGCCGGCGCCAGCGCAGCACGGCCAGCAGCGCCACGCCGGCCAGCCAGACCAGCTTGACGGCGAGTGGCGCGCGGTCGGTTACCAGCACCAGCGCCGAGGTCAGCGCCGCCAGCACGATCCAGCCGGTCAGCGCCAGCCGGCCGTGAGAGCGGGCCAGGAGCACGCCGGCGGCGGCGAGCAGCCAGACCCACGGATCGATGATGAACAGCGTGTCGCCGTAGAACCAGCGCTGGTCGAACGGCATGAGTAGGCGCACGCCGTAGGTGTTGAGCCAGTCCAGCAGCGGATGCGTCCAGACCGCGAGAAAGCTCAGCGCCAGGATCGCGCCTGGCCGGAACGGCGGACTCGAATCATCCGCGCGGGCGCCGCGCCAGCGGTGCCAGAGCCACAAACCCGCCGTCAGCAGCAGCGGCAACGCGACGAGGGCGAGCACACCGTGGGTGAGACCGCGGCGCAAATACAGCGCCGTATCGTCGCCCCCGAGATGGGCGAGAGCGTCGACATCCGCCAGGTTCGCGCCGATCAGCAGGCAGGCGGTGGCGTAGCGGGAGGCGCGCTTGAGCCCGGTTTCCGCCAGGGCGGCGCCGACCAGGGTATGAGCGACGGGATCCATCGTTGGGCCTTGGGAGCGAAGCGTTCGACATCGATGACCGTGACCGGCTCAGGGTACCCTATCCGCTCCGCCGAGGCAGGCCGTGCCGGTCGGGGGAATTCCGCCCCGCCGCTGGGGTCTGAATACTTCATTGGCCGCGCCCGCACTGGAGTCTGCATGTTCCCGACCTTTACCCCGCATTACCGCCGCCTGCCGCCCCACTTCTACGAGCGCTTCGATCCGGAGCCGGTGTCCGCGCCGCGCCTGATCGCCTTCAACGGTGCGCTGGCCGAGGAGCTGGGCTTCGACCTGGCCGCCTTCGACCCGGAGCAGGCCGCCCGCTATTTCGCCGGCAACGCGGTGCCGGACGGTTGCGAGCCGCTGGCGCAGGCCTATGCCGGCCATCAGTTCGGCGTCTTCGTGCCGCGCCTGGGCGATGGCCGGGCGGTGCTGCTCGGCGAGGTGATCGACCGCCAGGGGCGGCTGCGTGACATCCAGCTTAAGGGCGCCGGCCGGACGCCGTTCGCGCGCGGCGGCGACGGCCGCGCCCCACTTGGGCCGGTGCTGCGTGAGTACCTGGTCAGCGAGGCCATGCACGCCATGGGCGTGCCCAGCACCCGCTCGCTGGCGGCGGTGGCGAGCGGCGAGCCGGTGTACCGGGAGCGGGCGCTGCCCGGCGGGATCCTCACTCGCGTGGCGGCTAGCCATATCCGCGTCGGCACCTTCGAGTACTTCGCCGCGCGCGGCGATCTCGACGGCCTGCGCATCCTCGCCGAGCACGTCATCGCGCGGCATTACCCGGCGCTGGCGGAAACCGCCCCGGAGCGGCGCTACCTGGCGCTGCTGGAAGCCGTGCAGGCGCGGCAGGCGGCGCTGGTGGCGCGCTGGATGGGGCTCGGCTTCATCCACGGCGTCATGAACACCGACAACACCGCCGTTTCCGGCGAGACCATCGACTACGGCCCCTGCGCCTTCCTGGAGGCCTATGACCCACGCACGGTGTTCAGCGCCATCGACCGCAACGGGCGCTACGCCTACGGCAACCAGCCCGGCATCGCCCAGTGGAACATGGCCCGCTTCGCCGAAACGCTGCTGCCGCTGATCGACGCCGACCCCGAGCGGGCGATCGAGCCGGCCGTCGCCATCCTGCAACGCTTCGGCGAGCGCTACCAGGCCGAGTGGGCGGCGGTGATGCGCGCCAAGCTCGGTCTGGCGCGCGAGGAGGACGAGGATATCGCGCTGGCCGAGGCGCTGCTGGACGCCATGCTGGTCGGCGGCGCGGACTTCACCCTGACCTTCCGCCTCCTGGCCGATTGCGCCGAGAGCATCGCCGCCGACGTGGCGCTGCTTGCCCTGTTCCAGCGCCCCGACGCCATCCAGGCTTGGCTGAATCACTGGCGGCAGCGGCTGGCGCGCGAGGCACAGGCACCGCAAGCCATCGCCGCGCGGATGCGCGCGGTCAATCCGCTGTACATCCCGCGCAACCACCTGGTCGAGGAAGCGATCCAGGCGGCGGTCGAGGAGGGGGATTACGCTCCGTTCCATGAGCTGCGCGCCGTGCTGGAACGGCCGTTCGCGGAACAGCCAGGCCGCGAGCGCTACGCCGCACCGGCCAGGCCGGAACAGCGGGTGTTGCGGACGTTTTGTGGGACGTGAGAGGGGCGAGGTCAGTCTTTGTCGTAACCAACCGCGAAGCACCGACTCGACCCCGCGCACTTACGAAACAGCACACTGCTTAGCAGCCGCCCATAGCCGCGCCCAGGTATACTGCCCGCAGCACGAACGGCCCATCGTTGCTGTCCGAGGCGCTATGCTGTGCAGGCCTCTCATCTCGACGAACCGCGCATGAACATCCTTTACGACGAACGTCTCGATGGCCCGCTGCCCCCGGTGGACAAGGCCGCGGTGCTGGCCGAGCTGCGGGCGCGGCTGCCGGAGCTGGAGGTACTGCACGAGCCGGAGGCGCTCAAGCCCTACGAGTGCGACGGGCTGTCGGCCTATCGGGTCACGCCCATGCTGGTGGTGCTGCCGCGCCGTGTCGAGGAGGTGCAGGAGATCCTCAGGCTCTGCCACGAGCGGCGCGTGCCGGTGGTGGCGCGCGGGGCGGGGACGGGGCTGTCCGGTGGCGCGTTGCCGCTGGAGCGGGGCATCCTGCTGGTGATGAGCCGCTTCAACCGCATCCTCGAAATCAACCCGGAAGGCCGCTACGCCCGGGTGCAGCCCGGGGTGCGCAATCTGGCCATTTCCCAGGCGGCGGCGCCTTACGGCCTGTACTACGCGCCCGATCCGTCGTCGCAGATCGCCTGCACCATCGGCGGCAACGTCGCCGAGAACGCCGGCGGCGTGCATTGCCTCAAGTACGGCCTGACCGTCCATAACCTGCTCAAGGTGGAGATCCTCACCATCGAGGGCGAGCGGCTGGTGCTCGGCGCGGACGCGCTGGACGCGCCCGGTTTCGACCTGCTGGCGCTGTTCACCGGCTCGGAGGGCATGCTCGGCGTGGTCACCGAGGTGACGGTGAAGCTGCTGCCCAAGCCGGAGGTGGCGCGGGTGCTGATGGCGAGCTTCGACGACGTGGAGAAGGCCGGGCGGGCGGTGGCCGACATCATCGCCGCCGGCATCGTGCCCGGCGGGCTGGAGATGATGGACAACCTGTCGATCCGCGCCGCCGAGGATTTCATCCACGCCGGCTATCCGGTGGAGGCCGAGGCCATCCTGCTGTGCGAGCTGGACGGCGTGGAGAGCGACGTCGAGGACGACTGCCGGCGGGTGGAGGCGGTGCTCAAGCAGGCCGGCGCCACCGAGGTGCGGCTGGCGCGCGACGAGGCCGAGCGCGCCCGCTTCTGGGCCGGGCGCAAGAACGCCTTCCCGGCGGTGGGACGGATATCTCCCGACTACTACTGCATGGACGGCACCATCCCGCGGCGTGAGCTGGCGCGCGTGCTGGCCGGCATCGCCCGGCTCGGAGCCGAGTACGGCCTGCGCGTGGCCAACGTCTTCCACGCCGGCGACGGCAACATGCACCCGCTGATCCTTTACGACGCCAACAAGCCCGGCGAGCTGGAGCGCACCGAGGAGCTCGGCGGCAAGATCCTGGAGCTGTGCGTGGCGGTGGGCGGCACCATCACCGGCGAGCACGGCGTCGGCCGCGAGAAGATCAACCAGATGTGCGTGCAGTTCGGTCCCGACGAGCTGACCGCTTTCCACGCGGTGAAGGCCGCCTTCGATCCGGAAGGGCTGCTCAACCCTGGCAAGAACATCCCGACCCTGCACCGCTGCGCGGAGTTCGGCCGCATGCACGTCCATCGCGGCCAGCTGCCATTCCCGGAATTGGAGCGTTTCTAATGACCGCCGCCGACGAAGCGACCGAACTTTTGCTGGCGCAGGTGCGCGCGGCGCTCGCGGACGGGCGGCCGCTGCGCATCGAGGGCAGCGGCAGCAAGGCCTTCCTCGGCCGCCCGGTCGAGGGCGAGCCGCTCGATGCCCGCGCCCCGCGCGGCATCGTCCGCTACGATCCCACCGAGCTGGTGGTGACGGTGCGCGCCGGCACGCCGCTGGCGGAGCTGGAGGCGGCCTTGGACGCCGCCGGCCAGATGCTGCCGTTCGAGCCGCCGCATTTCGGCCCGGGCGCCACGGTCGGCGGCATGATCGCCACAGGCCTGTCGGGGCCGCGCCGGCCCTGGAGCGGGGCGGTGCGCGACTTCGTGCTCGGCTGCCGGGTGATCACCGGGCTGGGCACGCATGTGCGCTTCGGCGGCGAGGTGATGAAGAACGTCGCCGGCTACGACGTCTCGCGCCTGATGGCGGGCAGCTTCGGCTGCCTGGGGCTGATCACCGAGGTGTCGCTGAAGGTGCTGCCCAAACCGCGCGCCCGCCGCAGCCTGCTGTTGGAGATGAGCCTTCCGCAGGCGCTGGCGCGGCTGGCGGAATGGGGCCGGCAGCCGTTGCCGATCAGCGCCGCCAGCCACGATGGCCGCTACCTGCGGCTGCGCCTGGAGGGCGGCGAGGGCTCGGTGAGCGCGGCCGCCGCGCGGTTCGGCGGCGAGCCGCTGGACGACGGCTACTGGGAAGCGCTGCGCGAGCTGCGCCTGCCGTTCTTCCTGGATCCGCGCCCGCTGTGGCGGCTGTCGCTGCCGCCGAACACGCCGCCCCTGGAGCTGCCGGGGGAACAGCTGGTCGACTGGGGCGGCGCGCAGCGTTGGCTGAAGACCGAGGCCGATGCCGAAAACGTGCGCGCCGCCGCGGCCGCCGTCGGCGGCCACGCCGTCTGTTGGACGCCGGGCCGCACCGACAGCCCCTTCCATCCGCTCACGCCGGTAGCGCTGCGCTACCACCGCCAGCTCAAGGCCCGGCTCGATCCGCGCGGGATCTTCAATCCCGGCCGGATGTACGCGCAATTCTGAGGTCGCCTTATGCAAACCACGCTGAGTGAACAGGCCAGGCGCCTGCCGCGGGCGGAGGAGGCCGAGCGCATCCTGCGTACCTGTGTGCACTGCGGTTTCTGCAACGCCACCTGTCCGACCTACCAGCTGCTCGGCGACGAGCTGGACGGCCCGCGCGGGCGCATCTACCTGATCAAGCAGGCGCTGGAAGGCAGCGAGGTGTCGCGGCTCAGCCAAGAGCACCTGGACCGCTGCCTGAGCTGCCGCAGCTGCGAGACCACCTGCCCGTCCGGAGTGCAGTACCACCACCTGCTCGATATCGGCCGGGATTACCTGGCCGCGCAGCTGCCGCGCCCGCCGCGCGAGCGGCTGCTGCGCGGCGGGCTGCGGGCGGTGGTGCCCCGGCCGGCGCTGTTCAAGGCGGTGCTGCGCGCCGGCCAGCTGCTGCGGCCGCTGCTGCCGGCGCGGCTCGCCGAGAAGGTGCCGGCCGCCGCGGCGCCCGCCGGGCCGCGGCCAGCGCCGCGCCACGCCCGCCGGGTGCTGATGCTGGAGGGTTGCGTGCAGCCGGCGCTGTCGCCCAACACCAACGCCGCCGCCGCGCGGGTGCTGGACCGGCTCGGCATCAGCGTCGTGCCGGCGCCGCAGGCCGGTTGCTGCGGCGCGGTGGACTATCACCTCGACGCCCAGCAGGCCGGGCTGGAGCGGGCACGGCGCAACATCGACGCCTGGTGGCCGGCGATCGAGGCCGGCGCCGAGGCCATCGTCCAGACTGCCAGCGGCTGCGGCGCCTTCGTCAAGGACTACGGCCACCTGCTGCGCGACGACCCGCGCTACGCCGCCAAGGCGGCGCGCGTCAGCGCCCTGGCCAAGGATCTGGTGGAGGTGCTGCAGGCCGAGGACCTGGAAAGGCTCGGCGCGGCCGCCCGCGGCCGGCGCCTGGCCTTCCACTGCCCGTGCACCCTGCAGCACGCCCAGAAGCTCGGTGGTGCGGTGGAGCGGGTGCTCGAGCGCCTGGGCTTCGAGCTCACCCCAGTGCCCGATGCGCACCTCTGCTGCGGCTCGGCCGGCAGCTATGCCATTACCCAGCCGGAACTGGCCCGGCAGCTGCGCGACGCGAAGCTCGATGCCCTGGAGAGCGGTCAGCCGGAGCTGATCGCCACCGCCAACATCGGCTGCCAGACCCACCTCGACGGCGCCGGCCGCACGCCGGTGCGGCATTGGATCGAGCTGGTCGACGAAGCGCTCAGGGCATGACCACCACGTGGCCGTCCTGCGGGTCGATCCGCCCGGCCACCAGCTCGGCGATCAGCCGCTGCGCGGCTTCCAGGCCGAGGTGCTCGTGCACCTTCAGCCACGGCCGCTCGGGGTCGCTCACCCGGCCGATGAAGGCCAGCTGCGCTTCGTTGAAGCGCCGCGTCACCTCGGCCGGCCCCCAGTCGGCATTGCGCTTCTTGATCTGGTACGGCGCGAAGTAGGGCTGCGGCGGCGGGCCCGGCAGCGGCTGCTCGTCGCGGCTGATGTGCTCGTGCGACTGGGTGGAGCCGGCGTAGCAGTCGTACACCAGCGCCGCGCCGAAGTGCTCGTGGATCCGCCGGCGCAGCGCCCGGTCGCCGGAGAAGTCGACGTACAGGGTGGGCACGGTGGGATCGATGCTCTCCAGCTCCGGATAGGCCACGCAGCGCGCATAGCAGCCGAGGCTTTCCACGAAAGCCTGGTTGCGCGCCGAGGTCAGCCCTACCAGCTCCAGGTCCGGGCGCTGCCGCAGGCAGAACATGGTACCGTAGGCGGTCTTGCTGGAAGCGCTGGACACCACGATGCGCCGCGCGCCGAAGAAGCCGTTGTCCTCGAGGAAGTCGGCGAGCATGAACGAGGTGATGAACAGCGGCCGCAGCAGCATCTGGTAGTTCTCGTACTCCGGCCGGTAGGCCGCGTCGGTGCGGATGCGCTGGTACTGGTTGTAGGCCGAGGTCAGCTCCAGGCGGTGCGGTGTGCCGTCGTAGAAGCCGCGCTCGGTCACGCGGATGGGTTGCACCAGCAGATGACTGGCGATCGGCCAGTAGCCGTAGAAACGCTCGCCCACCGCCAGGCCATCCACGGTGGAATGCACCACGTCGGCGAAGCCCCAGGCCGGCATGTGGCCCCAGCCGTCCTCGCCGGTGGGGAAGAAGCTCCAGTAGCGCAGGTGCGGCGTGTCACCGAACGCGGCGTAGGTAATATTGTTGGTGGTCACCGCCAGCCGGCGGATTTTCAGCAGGGCTTCGCCCGGCCGGGGCTCGGGCAACGGGCGGTGGACGACGCGGGTGCGGTCGAGCGCGGTCTTGTCGGTTTGCAACTGGCTGAGCACGGTCATTGGCCTGCACCTCGAACGTTGAACGTAGCGATGCGGGCACTGTATGCGCCCGCGCCGTGCAGCGGGTTCGGATATCGGTGACAAGGAAAGCGCGACCGCTCCCCAAGGCAAAACCGCTCAAGCGGCCGACCCAGGCGCGCGCCAAGGTCACGGTGCAGGCCATTTTCGACGCGTTTGTTCGGATTTGGCAGCGCGACGGCTGGGAGCGGCTCACCACCCGCGCGGTGGCGCTGGAGGCCGGCGTGGCCGTCGGCACCTTGTACGAGTACTTTCCCAGCAAGGAGGCGTTGTACTCCGGCTACGTGCGCCATTGCATCGAGGCGCTCATCCGCGCGGTGGATGAGCAGGCGGTGCGGCCGCCGGGCTTGACCTGGCAGCAGCGCCTGCGGCGGCTGTTGCAGCTGGTATGCGGGCTCGACCGCGATCTGCCCTGGTTCCACCCGGAGATGCTCGACCTCGAACCGCAGGTGGCCGAGCTCAAGCATCAGCGCCGCGCCTACCAGGAGCTGGCGGCGATGTGGCAGCGGGTGTTCGACGCCTGCACCGACCTGCCGCGCAAGCCCGATCCCGCCACCATCGAGGCGCTGCACCTGGCGGTGTGGGGCGGGCGCCGCTACGCCATGCGCGTGCGGCTGGACGAGGCGCACATGCGGCGGTGGGCCGCGGAGCTGGAGCGGCTGTGCCGGGCGGTGGTCTTGAATGGCCTCGCGGAGGACGCGCCGGCCTAGGGAACGCGCGGTTTCGAATGCACGAAGTCCGCCCCCGCGCGGGGGGCGGATGGCCGGCGATTCCCGCGAACAGTCCCGAGCTCTCCGTTCCCTTCCCGAAACCGGGTGGTGAGCACGGGCGTTACGGGGTCAGCTCGCTCCAGTCGAAAGCGGTGATGCGGTTGCTGATCAGCGAGTGCACGAACACCTTGCCGTTGCCGCTGACCGCTTGCTGGGCCGAGAACAGCCCGCCCGGGCGGCTGCCCAGCGCCGGGTTCAGCCAATGGCCGAGCGCGGCAGGGCGGATGCGGCCGTTGCCGTCCACCGGCCACAGGTCGGGGTTGGCGAGCGCCCGCACCACCATGTTGTAGCCGTCGGCCACCAGCATGGCCTGCTGGTTGGCGTCGAAGCCCAGGCCGACGGGCAGGAAGAAGGCGTCGGCGCCCAGGCTGGCGGGGTGATCGTAGACGCCGCCGCCGGCGCCGATCTGGCCCAGCAGCGCGCCGTTGCCCGGCGCGAACGCCTGGATGCGCTGGTTGCGCCGGTCCACCACATACACCCGCTGGCCCAGCGCCAGCACGCCCTGGATCTCGTCGAAAGTGCCGGGCGCGCCCTGGGCGTAGAAGTTCGGCCCCAGCGCCCAGCTGCTGCCGGCGTCGCTGCCCTTGCTGGCGTCGCGGCCGCCCACCACCCACTGGCGGGTGAGCGTGCGGGCGGTGGAGTTGTAGTCGAAGCGCCAGAGGCGATCGCCGGCGCTGCTGACGAAGATCTGGTGCTGATTGCCGCTGGTGGAGCGCACCGACAGCGCTACCGGGTGATTGCCGTTGTTGTAGGAGATGGCCGGCGCCGACAGGCCGCTGGTGCGGTAGCTCAGGTTGAACGTCTCCCGCAGGGTGCCGGCGGCGTCGTAGATGCGCAGCGAGCTGTCGCCGGTGTAGGGCCAGGGCAGGGTGGCGTCGGCGGCTACCAGCACCGCTACGCTCTCGCCCCAGCGGTTGTCGTGGAAGCTGGCGATGCCGGTGACGCCGTAGCTGATGCCGCTGCCCGAGAAGCGGCCCAGATAGCTGCCGGCGGGGCTGTACATGTTGATGACGCTGTTGCTGGTGTCGCTCACCAGTAGGCGGTTGCTGCCGGCGAGATAGGCCATGCCGCCGACCGCGTGCAGCTGGCCGGGCAGGGTGCGCGGGTAGCCCCAGAATTCGTGCGCGGCGGCGGCGCCTACGCCCTGCGACACCGAGCAGCGTAGCAGGGTCGAGCCGTCGGCGCTGGCCCAGCACTTCTTGATGCGGTGGTTGCCGGTGTCGCTCACCAGCATGACCTGGGCGTTGCTGAAGTAATAGCCCCAGGCCCAGATGCTCTCGCGGTAGATGCTGCCGTCGGCCAGCACCAGCGGCACCAGGTCGTTGGGCAGCAGGAAGGCCTCGTCCTCGGTGAGCGCGCTGGTGGGGCTGCGCATTTCCACCTGATGCACGCCCGAGCGGCCGTACACCCACACCGCCTGGGCGTCGGCGCTGGGGCCGCTGCGGTAGCGTACCGCCGGGCCGCTGCCGCCGGTGGCGAGATTGGCGAACTTGATCAGCCGGCCGCTGAAGGTGTCGGCCACGTAGAGGTTGCCGGCGGCGTCGGTGCGCACGCCGCGCGGCCGCTTGAGGTGGTCGACCACGCCGTTGCGCCGGAAGCGGCCGAGCATGTCGTACAGGGTCAGGGCGCCGGTCTGGGGATCGACCTGGTAGATCTTGATGCGGTTGTTGCCGTTGTCGGTGGCGTAGAGATAGGTCTGGCCGTTGGCGCTGTAGTAGGTCAGACCCTGGGGGATGCGGAAGCCATCGCGCTTTTCGGGGGCGGCGGCGTAGTCCTCGTAGTTGCTGGAGTTGGCGCCGTAGTCGCGGTCGACGCCGGGGACGATCGGGCCGGTGCCGACGTACTTGCCGTTCTCCTGCCAACCGTAGGTGCCCACCAGGGTGACGGCGTAGCCGGCATCCGGGTCCATGCGGAAGGCTTTGATGCGGTTGTTGAACTCGTCGGCCACGTAGATGAAGCCCTGCGGCGTCACCACCAGGTTGCGCGGCATCAGCAGCTCGGTGCCGCCGCCGTCGCCGGGCTGGCCGAACGACTGAACGTAGTAGAAGGCGTCGGGATCGGCCGGGTCGGGCCGGTAGAAGTGGATCTGGTGGGTACCGACGTCGTTGACGTACAGGCCGGCCAGGCGCGGGTCCGCCACCTCGCTGGCGGCGACGAAGGCGATGCCTAGCGGCGCCTTGATCGCCGGCGCGGCGGCGGCCGGGCTGTCGGCGGCCACGGCGGTGTCGTTATCGTCGAGGTGGCCGATCAGGTGGCCAGCCAGGTTGAGCACGCGGATGCGGTGCGAGCCCATGTCCGCCACGTAGATGCGGCCGGTGCTGGAGCCTTGGCGGAGGCTGTCGCGGTCGTAGGTGACGGTGGTGGGCGTGTTGAACTGGTAGCGCAGGTGCGCGGGCTGCGCGGCCAGTTCGGCGGTGCGGTCTTCGTCGGCGAAGGTGACGAAGGCCAGCGCCCGCGGCGTCGGCAGAACCAGCGCCAGGATGAGCGCGGCGCTGGCGAGAAGGCGTTGACGGGAACCCATACTCCCCCCCTTGGCTGTGGTTATCGTTATCGAGCCGGGTCGAACGCGCCTACTGATGCTTGAGCGAGCGGACGGCACGAATCGACCACAGGCATCGGCATCATGTTCATGTCGGCGCGGGGCAGGGGGGTGACGACGGCGGCGAGGCGAACGCCGGCAGCCGTCGGATCACGGCCATGTCCCGAGCCGATATCCGAGGCTGCCGATTCGGCGGCAAAAAGTCGAGACTCGCCCGCGGGGGGCTCAGACCTGTAGCGAGGTGCGCGCGTCCGCTCGCGCCGCGGCGCCCTGCAGCGGCTGTCCCAACCGCTGCAGGATGCGGTTCCGCACCAGGTCGAGGTGCTGGCGGAAGAAATACAGCTGGTCGGAATAGGCCAACGGGGTACGGATGTGGCCGACCGCCTCCTCGATTTCCTCCATCCGCAGCAGCATCTGCTCCAGCGTATCGGGGGACGGCTGGTCCTCCAGCTGCAGCTCCACCTCCTTGAGCCGGGCGTACCAGCGGTAGATACGCGAGCGCACCCGCCAGCGATACAGCGGCGGCACCACCCGCATCAGTGGCAACACCACCGCCAGCAGCGGCACCAGCATCACCCACAGGCGGTCGACCAGATTCGCCGCCCAGAACGGCAGATAGCGCTGCAGGAACGGCGTGCCGGAACGGTAGTAGCGCCGCGCCTCGTCGCTGAGCGGCAGGCCGCTGTCGTGCGCCGCCGGGAAGGTGTTGGCGTCGTTGAGCAGGCCGGCGCGGGAGTGCGTGTCGCTGGCGGCCCGCAGCAGCAGATAGGCCAGCGCCGGGTGCAGCTCTTCGCTCGCCGCCAGCTGCGCCGAGGGCGACAGCAGCGCCACCTCGTGCTTGGGCAGATCGGCCGCCAGGTCGAGCACGCCGCGCGGCAGCACCAGTTTGGTCAGATGCGGGAAATGGCGGGCGTAGGCGTCGGCGCGGGCGACGCTGAGCAGATGCACGTCCGGCAGCGCAGCCAGCCGGCGGATCACCGGCGAGTCGGCGGGCGAGAGCAGGAACACGCCGTCGATCCGGCCCGCCTCCAGCTGCTCGATGGCGCTGCGCCGATCCATGCTCAGCAGCTGCACGCGATCCGCCGTGCCCGCGGCTTCCAGCAGCTGCTTGGCCAGCTGCTGGGTGCCGCTGTCCTCGGCGCCCGCGGCGATGCGCTTGCCGGCCAGCGCGGCGAAATCGTCGATAGGCGCGCCGCGGTAGAACAGCCACAACGGCACGTAGGCGATGTCGCCCAGCGACACCACACCGGTCACTCCGTGGCTGTCGGCGCCGCCGTGCACGAAGGCGGCGTCGACGCCGGAGTTCGGATCCGCCAACAGGCGCATGCTCTCGTCCGGCCCGGCGGTTTCGCGGATTTCCAGGGTCACGCCGTGCTGTGCCAGGAATGTCTGGTAGCGGCGGGCGTAAAACCGAAAGCCGCCTTCGTCGGTGGCCACGGCCATGACCACGGTCTTGGGCGGCGCGGGTTTGACGAAATGGAAGGCGAGGGCGAAGGCGCCGATCACCAGCAGCGCGACCGGCACGGCGGTGAGCCAAAAGTCGAGTTGGGCGGCGCGACGCAGCGCGGTTTTCCGAGACATGGGTGATAGGTCCGCAAGGTCGATGCAGCGAGTATAGGCGGTTCGCTCGGGCAGGGCGCGGGCTTGGCGCCAGGTTTTCGCTCGCGTTCGTAGGGTCCGGGCAGGATCGGGCCGGCGCTGGCGAGCGGGAGCGGAGGATGAGCGCACGCCGCCGTCGCGGCCAAGCGTCCCTCTCCCGAAGCCGGGAGAGGGACGCAACGGTGGGCGGAATCAGTGATTCCAGATCATGCAATGGTGCGAGATGTCGAAGCTCGCGCTGCCGATGCGTCTCGGCAGGGGCGTTCTGAACTGCATCAGTTCCTCGTCCAAATTGAACTCCGGCCAACGCAGATCGTCGTCGCCGTTGGGGTCGCCGTTCTTGGCGAAGCGGGTCCAGTACCTGATCATCGTTTGCGACAGCTCCACCTGCTCCTCGCTGGCGCCGCGGGCGCGGAACAACGATTCGCTGCCGAAGATGTAGGGGAGCTCGAAGGCGTGCGAGGCGCCCAGCTCGATCTTCGCGAGGTCCGGCCGCGTCGGCAGCAGCGTCACCGGCGCGTTGCGATCGGCGAACTCGTAGGCGTAGACCGGGACGTTGTGGCGCGCCAAGGTCTGCGCCTGGGTCAAGGCGTTGCAGGCGAACGCCGCGTCGGTGCCGATGGCGCCCAGTGCCTGCCAGACATTGTCGTTATAGCTGGACAGGGGGTAAGCCTCGGCGACGATGGAGACCGCCAGGCTGTCGACCGGCTGGCCGATGAGGCTGGCGATGGCCGGCTTGTAGAACTCCGGCGCCGGCGGACTCTTGGTGGGGTCGAGCGCCTGGATGCCCAAGAACAGCGTGTACTCGTCGGCGTTGGTGCCGGCCAGGATCGGCACGCGCTGGAATTCGCCGGCCTCGAGCGCGCTCTTGATCGAGTGCTGCGGCTGCAGCGCCGAACCGTAGTTCACCACCAGGCCGATGCCGTTGCTCAACCCGGCCTGCAGCTCCAGCACCTTCTCGACGCTGAGCGAGCGCAGGCAGGCGGTGTTCTCGCACTCGGCGAACACTGCCTGGCCGAGCCGCTCCGCTTCCTCCAGCGACTGCTGCTCGGGCAGCAGCGAACCGCTCTGGACGATGGCCTTGTGGAACAGCCCACCGGTGATCGGCGAAGCGACCAACGCCAGCACGCTGTGGCCGCCGGCCGACTCGCCGAAGATGGTGACGTTGTTCGGGTCGCCGCCGAAGTTGGCGATGTTGGCCTGTACCCACTCCAGCGCCGCCTTCTGGTCGAGCAGGCCGTAGGCGCCGGACACGCCGCCCTGCTCGGCGGTCAGCGCCGGGTGGGCGAGGAAGCCGAACGCGCCCAGCCGGTAGTTGATGGTCACCAACACCACGCCCTCGGCGACCAACCGGGTCGGATCATAGTTGGTGCCGCCGGAGCCGCCGATGAACGCGCCGCCGTGAATCCACACCATCACCGGATGGTTGTCACCGGAGGCGGGCGCGTAGATGTTCAGGTACAGGCAGTCTTCGTTGAGGCTGGCAGCACCCATGACGCCGCCGGCCTGCGCGCAGTCGGGCCCGAACCTGGTGGCTTCGAAGATCTCCGAGCGGACCGCGGGCGGTTGCGGCGGCGCGAAGCGCAGCTCCCCGACCGGCGGCGCGGCATAGGGAATGCCGCGGAACACCAGTGTGTCGCCGGATTCAGAGGCGAAGCCGCGCACCTCGCCTTGCTCGGTCTTGCGGACCAGCGGATCCGGTTCGCGGGGTTGCTCGCTGCTGGACTTGGAGTCGGACGAACAGCCCGTGCCGAGCCCGGCGGCCAGCAACAGCGCCGCCACACCAGCGGCGAAGCGATGTCCCGACTAAGGCTTCATGAAATTTCCTCCTTGATGTTTTTATGGCTATCGCGGTCGACGAGTGTGCCGGCGGGCGCCGGCGCAAAGCTATGTAAAAATTCCTTTATAAATATCGAGAATGACGCAGTGGCTTCCGGAATGCAACGTTATGGGCTAATGCGCCTTTTCGGGTATTTGTCGCATTTCGTCTCCAATCGGGCTATTGACCGAAAACGTCTTTGTGTTGGAACGCCCGAAAGCGGCCTTCTGGGAAGCGGGGGCGGGCAGGCTCGCCTCGCCTAGGCGGCGGGTTTGCGGTAGCGTTATGCGCGCTTTTTGCCCGAGCCGTTATCGGAGCCGCCATGAACAGCCTGTCCGACGATCTCTCTTTGTTCGCCGCCACGCCGCCGGGCCTGGAGGCGCTGGTCGCCGAGGAATTGGCGGAGCTGGGGCTGGCCGGGCGGCCGGTGCCGGGCGGAGTGGAATTCAGCGGCGGCCCGGAGGCCCTGGCGCGCGCCAATCTGCATCTGCGCTGCGCCAACCGGGTATTGTTGCGGCTTGGCGTGTTCCACGCCGCGCATCCGGCCGAGCTGCGCCGCAAGGCCGCGGCGCTGCCGTGGGGGCTGGTGGTGCGGCCAGGTGAGCCGGTGGCGGTGCGGGCGGTGTGCCGCGGCTCGCGCATCTACCACAGCGGCGCCGCCGCCGAGCGGGTGCGGCTGGCGATTGGCGACGCGCTGGGCGCGCCGGTCGAGGAGGCCGCCGCGGTCGGCGAGGATGAGGCGCCGGCGGGCTTGGGCGTGCTGGTGCGGATCGAGCGCAATCAGGTCACCGTCAGCGTCGATGCCAGCGGCGAGCATTTGCACAAGCGCGGCTACCGCCAATGGGTCGGCAAGGCGCCGTTGCGCGAGACTCTGGCCGCCGGCTGCCTGCGCCTGGCCGGTTGGAACGGCGAGGAAGCCTTGCTCGATCCGATGTGCGGCTCCGGCACGTTGGTGATCGAAGGCGCGCTGCTCGCCGCCGGCATCGCGCCCGGCGGCCGGCGGGCGTTCGCCTGCGAGCGCTGGCCGGCGTTCGATGCCGCGCTGTTCGCGCGCCTGCGCGCCGAAGCCGAGCAGCGGCAGCGCGCGCCGCACGTGCCGCTGGCGGGGGCCGACCGCGACGCCGGGGCGGCGGCCGGCGCCCGCGCCAACGCCGAGCGCGCCGGCGCGGCGGCACTGGTGAGCTTCGCCCAGCAGCCGGTCTCGGCCGCGCGCCCGATCGCCGAACGGGGCCTGCTGATCTGCAACCCGCCGTACGGCGCGCGCATCGGGGACGTTAAGCGGCTGCGCGATCTGTATGCCGCCTTGGGCAACGTTTACCGCCGCTACTTCGGCGGCTGGCGGTTGGCGTTCGTCTGCGCCTCGCCGCAGCTGGCGCACGCCACCGGCCTGCCGCTGCGGCCGTGCGGCCCGGTGCTGGACAACGGCGGCCTGAAGATCAGGCTCTACCTGGCGGAGTGAAGGGCACTACGGCCGCGAACGCCAGGCGGCTCTACAGCATCTCCGGCTTGAACTGCCGGCGTCGGTCGATCACCGGGCCCGCCACCATGAACACGCCGTCGCCGGTGTAGTGCAGGGTTTCGGGGTGCTCGGGGATGGCGGCGACGTGGGCTTTCACCACTTCGAAGATGAAGAAATCGTAGCGGTCCACCAGCGCGTCGTCGTACAGCCGGCACTCGAAATTGGCATGGCATTCGCCGATCAACGGCGCACCGACATGCTGCGCCGGCAGGGCCGTAAGGCCGAACTCCCGGAACTTGTCGACCTCCGCGCCGCTGCAGTTGCCGATCCCCACCACTGCGTCGGTCAGGGCCGTGGTGGGCAGGTTGATCACGCACTCGCCGCTGTTGCGGATCAGCCCGAAGCTGTAGTTGTCGGACGCGATCACGCAGCCGACCAGTGACGGGGTGAACTCCATGACGGTATACCAGCCCATGGTCATGATGTTGGTTTCGCCGTTCCAGCTCGACGAAACCAGCACGATGGGCCCGGGTTCCAGATAGCGTCGAACCCGATCGAGCGGAAAGTCGCGCTTGTCGGCCAGCTCGCTCATGACTGTTCCCTCCGGTCAGGGAAGTGGAGGCTGCGCCGGTGCGCGCCCACCCTCCGGCGGCTAGGGGCGAGCCCGAGGGCGGAGCGCATCGGACAGCCGATCGCCGTGCGGCGTCCCAGCCGGGGATCGCGCGCGTGCCGCCGCGCTACGGTTCGCTCGCTCAGGCGCCGATGTCGACGCTGTCGCGCAAGCCTCTGAGCACGTCCTCGCGTGACACGATCCCCACCAATTTGCCGCTTTTCTCCTCGCAAACCGGCAAGCAGCGGATGCCGCGCTGGACCAGGAACCCCAGCACCCGGCTCAGCGGCACGTCCGGCGCGATGGTGATCGGCTTGCGAGTCATGGCGGATTCCACCGTCCGCCGCATGATTTCGTTGTAAGGCGGAATGATCGAGCTGGTCGTGCCGGTGAAGGCGCGCATGATGTCCATGGTGGTGAGGATGCCGACGAACGCGCCGCTGTCGTCGACCACCGGCAGACCATTCACCCCCAGCTCCTCCAGCTTTGCCTGCGCTTCCGCCAGCGTGGCCCGCGGCGAGATGGTGACCGGGTTGGGGGTCATGTAATCGGCAACCGTGAGTTGGAGAAATCGGTACATTCCAGCGCCCGCCCTTTGTGGTTCACGATGCCCATGCCGGCATGGGCTTTAGCCATAACGATAGCACCGCGCGGGCAGCCGATCTTGACGCGCGTCGGGATGGCGGGCGGTTCGCCCGCCATGGGGCTATGCTCTTGGTGTAACGTTCGCCGGCCGCATTATCACGGCAACCGGTGGCTGGCCCGGAATGTGGGAATGGGGGCGATGCCCTTGATTGAGGAGGGAGGACGCATGAGCTACGTGGACGGGTTCGTGCTGCCGGTGCGGCGCGATCGGCTCGACGACTATCGGCGCATCGCGCAGCGCGCCGGCGAGATCTGGATGGAACATGGCGCGCTGGAGTACGTGGAATGCGTGGCGGACGACGTCAGCGAGGGCAAGTTCACCTCGTTTCCGCGCAGCGTGCAGCTGCAGCCCGACGAGGTGGTGGTGTTCTCGTGGATCCGCTATGCCTCGCGCGAGGACCGCGACCGGATCAACGCCGCGGTCATGAACGATCCGCGCCTGGCCGACATGAAGCCCGAGGACATGCCGTTCGACGGTAAGCGCATGTTCTGGGGCGGTTTTCGCGAAATGGTCCGCTTTTAGTCCCGGTCGATACGCGGCGGCGGACGGCCCATAGCCGCCGCCGCTCGTTTACGCGCTAGGCCGGTCAGTCGCTTTCCCGTTTGGAGACGTCGACGCAATGCGGACCGCTGAGCCGGCCATTCCTGTCGACCTCGACCCGGCAGTCGAGCTCGGTGTCGGTGGAGCGGGGAATGCGCTCCATGATGACGGTCCGATAGCGCACGGCATTGCCGACGAAGCGGAAGTCGACGTGATCCGCCATGGCGACGTCGTGGTGCGGGTCGAGGACTCGGCCGTCGGGTGTCCGGATCGCGCATACGTCCTTGCGCTCGATGAGCGTGCGCTCGAGCGGCACCAGGCTCTCGAAGCGGATGCATGGGTAATCCAGCGTCAAATTGAACAGTACATAGCGCAGGAGCACGTCCCCGATACGCGCTGTGCCGATCGACTCGGCGTACACCGAGACGGGGTGTTTCTCCGGCGCGGGTTCCACGGCTGGCGCGCTGGCGCTGAGCAGCAGAGCGAACACGGGGATTGCCTTACGCATAGGCGACCCACGGCTGATTGCCGCGAACGGCGATCTGCGACGCGGCGGCCATGGCGCCCCGCACATACGCGGCCCGTGCGGATAGCCGTGCCGGCGGTACGTTCGGCCAGTTCGCGGCGTTGGCGATCGCGGCGCTGAAGGCGGCTAGGTCGTTGTTGACCACATGCTTTTGGAGGAAGCGGCGGGTCGCAACGGTATAGTCGCCACGGTAGATCAGGTCGACCAGTACATCCTTGATGATCGGATTGAGAGCGTCCCACTCAACCGTTCCGTACTCCTGCCGATTTTGAGGACGGTTGCAGATTTGAATGACTTCTTTCTCCTTTTCTCGGTAAATCATTTCGAACAGCGCCAGCTGCGCTGCGGGCGTGATTTCGAAATCCAGCAGATCGTGATCGACGATGAACTGCCTTGCGGCGCTGCCGTAGAGGCGCGCCCCCTGGGAGACCAGCTCGGCGGCTGCGGCGGGGACGGTCGCAGCCGTCAGGTCGCGGACCACTTCGGCCGGGCTGCGTAGCTTCATGTCGTAGCCGCGTCCGAGGGTGAGGCCGGAGGCGGCGCTGGGGACGTGCAGGATGCGGCTGTGATAGAGCCCGCCTTCCGTGCCTTCCGCGTTCCAGGTCAGTAGGCCGCGGGCGGGCGGCGTGATCGGCTGCACCGTGTAGCGGGAACGGAGGAATTTCACTAGCGCGTTGAAGGTTGGGCCTTGCGGCGAAATCAACCCGTCCGGCTTGGCCAGCTTCATCACTTCCTGCTGAAACCGTTTGATCAGGTCGATGAGCGCCTGATCGACGGCGTGCGAGATGGTCAGCGCGCTCTCGCCGAGCGAGCGAAGGTACACGTTCAGCAGGGCGCGAACCAGCCTGACGTCCGCAGCCGTGTTTTGCCCGTTCAAGCCGGTGGCTGCGGTAAGGGCGAGTCCAATCATCCGATCGTCCTTGACGGTTATTGGTTTGCGGAAACGGGCGCCGTCCCGGCGCCGGTGGTCGATGCGAGCGCCAGTATCGGCGGGCGTCCGGGGCGAATCAAGCTAACTACCGTCGCCGCCGATCGTTGCATGTGCTATCTATCGTCGCTCTCGTTCGAACAGTCGACCGAGCCCGATAACGACCGCGGCGCCGATACCCGCACCGCGCCGACCATGAACCGCGAGGAGAGACCGATGACCGTCAAGCAAATCGACACCGGCACCCAGGATCTGCTGGCTTCGCTCGAAGAGGGTGTGCTGACCCTGACCATGAACCGGCCGGAGGCGCGCAACGCCATGTCGCGCGAGATGAACGAGGCCCTGGCGCAGCAGCTGGCGTGGGCCGAGCTCGATCCGGAGGTGAAGTGCATCGTGCTTACCGGCGCGGGCAAGGCGTTCTGCGCCGGCGGCGACGTCAAGGGCATGGCGGCGCGCGGCGACGGCACGGTCGGCGAGCTGACCATCGACGCCGCCATTCACCGCCAGCGGGTGAACCAGCGCGCCACCGCCGGCAAGCTGTTCAAGATGCCCAAGCCGACCATCGCCGCCCTGCCCGGACCGGCCGCGGGCGCCGGCTTCTCGCTGGCTCTGGCCTGCGATCTGCGCATCATGGCCAGCACCGCGTTCATGACTACCGCTTTCGCCCGGGTCGGCTTCTCCGGCGACTACGGCGGCACTTACTTCCTCACCCAGCTGGTGGGCGCCGCCAAGGCGCGTGAGCTGTATTTCCTGTCCGAGCGGGTGAGCGCCGAGGAAGCCCTGCGCCTGGGGTTGACCAACTGGGTGTGCGAGCCGGAGCAGCTGGCTGAGAAGACCCGCGAGATCGCCCGCCGCCTGGCGCAGGGGCCGACCGTGGCGTACCGCTACATGAAGGAGAACCTCAACCGCGCCATGCACGGCGATGTGGACGACTGTCTCGATCTGGAGGCCACCCACCACATCCACTGCGGCCAGACCGAGGACCACCGCGAAGCCGCCCGCGCCTTCGTCGAGAAGCGCGAGCCGGTGTTCAAGGGCCGCTGATCGCTTCCGACGGCCAAGCCGGTTCCTGGTACGCGGTAACCGGGACTTGGCAGGACCGCGGCTAGTCCGTTCCCTCCCCCCTCGCGGGGGAGAGCGCGGCGAGGGGGCCCGCCAGGGAGCGGGGGACGAACAAATAGCGAAGCGCCGCTTGTTGACAGACGAAAAGCTTCGTACTGCAGGACGTGTGAGCCTGCGGACGGCGCAGGCGGCTACTCCTGGGTTCTGGATGCTCGCCCCCGCTTTCGCGGGGGCAGGCATTTCGCGGGCATGACGACCCAGCCGTCTTCGACAGAGGGACATACGACAGCCCGCGAGGAGCGAGGGGGCAAAGAGCTGTCGCTTTGCCAAGTATCGAGCACAGGCGGCAGCTGCAACGTCCCGAGACCTGGCTGCCCGCCAATGGGCTGCGTTCAGTATTCCGCCACGAACTCGCGGAACCGCCGCTCCACCTCGTCCCGCGCCAGCCCCTGGCGCAGCAGCAGCATCAGCAGCAGCCGAGCCTTGAGCCCGCTCAGGTTGCCGGCGCTGAGCGCGCCGCGACCGAGCAGGTCGATCTCCGAGCCAGGGTAGCCGTAGGTGCGGCGGAACGACGGACCGGTGTGCGCGCGGCTGGCCAGCACCACCGGCATCTGCGCGGCCAGCTCGCCGACCAGCGGCGCCAGCGCCGCCGGCACGTGGCCGGCGCCCATGCCTTCCAGCACGCAGCCTTGGAAGCCGAGCGCCGGCAGGGCCGGCAGCAGCCGGCCGTCGTCGTCGAGCGCCATCTTCAGCAGGGCCACCGGTGCTTCCGTGCCGAGGTCCGGTATGGGCAGGGTCGGGCCGCGCCGGATTCGGGTGTGGAAAGTCACCGCACCTTCCGCCACCAGGCCGATCGGGCCGGCCAGCGGCGAGCAGAAAGCCGAGGGCAGGGCGGTGTGCGCTTTTTGCACGAACCGGGCGGCGTGCACCTGGTCGTTGAGGCAAACCAGCGTGCCCAGCCCGGTGGCCGCCGGCGCGGCGGCCACCAAGGTGGCGGCCAGCAGATTGGCCGGACCGTCGGCGCCGGCGGCGCTCGCTCCGCGCATAGCGCCGGTGACCACCACCGGCTTGTCGCCCGTCACCAGCAAATCGAGCAGGAAGGCAGTTTCCTCGATGGTGTCGGTGCCCTGGATCACCACCGCGCCGGCACAGTCGTCCGCGAGCTTACGTCGCAACAGCGCGGCCACTTCGAGCAGATCGCCCAGGCGCAGCGAGGCGCTCGGCAGGCGGTGCGGCGAAGCCGCTTCCAGCCGGGCGATGGCGGCGAGCTCCGGCACCGCGGCGATGAGATCGTCGGCGCTTAGCGTCGGCGTGATCCCGCCGTTGGCGTGCGGGGTCATGGTGATGGTTCCGCCCAGCGAGACCAGCAGAATCTTGGGAAGCGACATGGCGTGCCCGTAGCGTGGAGTCCGGGGCGCAACCATAAGTCGTCGCTCGGGGGAACGGAAGGCCATCGGTCACCGACCGCTGGCGGCGGTTCCAGAGTCGTGTTAAACGGGAGCGCCGTCGCATGGCGCACGGCGAATACCACAAGAACGATTCGGCGTCCGCGGCAGGCGCCGGGGATTGGCGAGCGCGAAGGATGAGGGCCGCTCGCCAACCCCGACGGCCGTGCACGAGGCCGGGAGGAGCATGGCATGGATCCCAACGCCAAGGTCATACCTGTGCATCTGTATCCGATGGGCTTCATCGAAGGGTTCACCCGCTTCGGTGCGCCGCTGGACGCGCTGTTGCGCGGTACCGGCATCGACCGGCGGATGCTCGACAGCGGCAACGGTCGCATTTCCTATGCGCAGCAGGGCCGGTTGATCCGCAACGGCGTGGCCTTGTGCCAGACACCCGGCCTGGGGCTGCTGATCGGCATGCACTGGGAGTGGGGCTATCACGGCACGGTGGGCTATGTGGTGCATTGCAGTCCCAGCCTGCGCGAGGCGGCCGAGGCGTTCCTGCGCTACCGGATGATCGCCCAGCCGCTGTACGTCGAGGAGCCGGGCAGGCCGCTGGGATTCGTCGACCGGGACGACACCTACGTTTACCCGATCCGCTGCTTTCTGTGCCGCGACGCCGACGAGGAGCTGCGGCGCTTCGAACTGGAGTTCCGGCTGGCGACCACCCTGCGGTTCTGGGACGCTTGCGGCAACAAGTCGGTGCCGGACCCGTCGGTGCACGTGCGCCTGGCCTGCCCCGAGCCGCCATACGTCGAGCTGTTCGAACGGCTGCCGTGCACCAGCCTGACGTTCAACGCCGAGGCCGACCTGGTGTCGGCGCACAAGAGCTTCCGCAACGAGCCGTTCCGGCAGTTCCGCCGTCCCCAGTTCGAGCGGCTGCTGGCGCAGTGCGAGGCCGAGCTGCGTCAGGCCGGGCTGCAGCAGTCGTTCGCCGATCAGGTGCGGGTGTTCGTCGGCAACCACTTCAGCCGCCAGCTGCCGCTGGTGGGGACCGTGCGCACGCGGCTCAGCCCGGCGTCGGTGGAGGAGGCCGCCCACGCGTTCCGCATGACGCCGCGCGCCTTCGCCCGCCGTTTGGCCATGGAGGGCACCACGTTCCGCAAGATCGTGCATCAGGTGAAGATCGAGTTCACCCTGCATCAGCTGCGCCTGTCGCGGCTGACAGTGGAGGAGATCGCCGAGCTGACCGGCTTTTCCTGTGCTTCGAGCATGCGCCGCGCCATCAAGAGCGCTCTGGGCCAGCCGCTGAGCGTGGCGCGCTCGGGGCGCGCGTGACGGGGCTCATGAGCGGTTTGAGCCTCCTATGACACGACCCGCCATTCGCCGGCGATTCATGCAAGTGCTGTCATGGCTAGCTCGCCGGCACCCATCTAGCATCGTTATTGCTTCCGTTTGAGACGGAGCGTCGGCCGCGTCCGACCTGAGAAACGCACGCGGCTCGGTGTCCCAGCGGCGGTACGGCCGAGCGTTTCGGCCCCATATCTGCCGTTGCGCATCGAGAACACGAATAACGACAGCGAGGAGATGGCAATGCAATTGGGATTCCTTCGGAGGAGCTCCTGGCGGCTCGCCGCTGGCGGCGTGCTGCTCGGCAGCCTGCTGCTGGCCGGCTGTAATGACAGCGACAACAAGAAGGACGATCGCGCGCAGACGCCGCTGACCGAGGTCTCGGTGGCGCAAGGCACGCTGCGCGGCCTGCTGGACGAAAGCACGTCCACCCTGGTCTGGAAGGGCGTGCCGTACGCCAAGCCGCCGGTCGGCGAGCTGCGCTGGCGGGCGCCGCAGGCGCCGGAGGCGTGGTCCGGCGTGCGCGAGGCGGTCGAGCCGGCCTCGGAGTGCGTGCAGGCCCAGACCGACACCCGCTGGCAGCGTTCCGGCGTGATCGTCGGCAGCGAAGACTGCCTCTATGTCGACATCTATCGGCCGGCGCGCGAGAACTACCGCAACGAGAAACTGCCGGTGTACGTCTGGATCCACGGCGGTTCCAACAACTTCGGCAGCGCCAAGCAGTACAACGGCACGATGCTGGCGCATCGCGCCAATGCGGTGACGGTGTTCGTGCAGTACCGGCTGGGCCAGCTCGGTTGGCTCAATCACCCGGCGGTGCTGGCCAAGCGCGAGGAAGATCCCGCCTCGGCCTCGGACAATTTCGGCACGCTGGACCACATCCAGGCGCTGCGCTGGGTGAAGGAGAACATCGCGGCGTTCGGCGGCGACCCGGACAACATCACCGTCGCCGGCGAGTCGGCGGGTGGCCACAACGTGGTCAACCTGCTGCTGTCGCCGCTCAGCGAGGGCCTGTTCCACAAGGGGGTCGCGCAGAGCGCGGCGATGGCGACGGTGCCGATGGACGATGTCAGCCGCGCCAATACCGGCATCGATTACGCCATTCAGTTCCACGAGGGACTGGCGACGGTGGAGGAGGCCACGCTCATCCGCCAGGAGAAGGAGAATGACGGCACGCTGGGCGAGTATCTGCGCAGCATCCCGGCGGGGCCTTCTACGCTGGCTACGTGAGCGTCACGCCGGCGCGCACCCTGCCGTCCTACGGCGCCTATCAGGACGGCTACGTGCTGCCCGACAGCGACTGGATGACCGCCATCCGCGCCGGCAAGGTCAAGAACGTGCCGCTGATCATCGGCGCCAACGAGCACGAGCAGAAGGCGTTCATGCCGCTGTACGGTGCCGCCGTCAAGCCGCTCGGCATCCCCAGCAGCCCGTACTCCTGGAACCACCTGATCGGCATCGCCCACGGCGAGAGCGACCTGACGGTGGACGAGGTGCTGCCCGGCGCCGATCGCCAGATCTACGACACGGTCGGCTATCTGGGCGGTCGCGCCTGGTACGCCAAGTACGCCGCCGAGCTGGCGCAGGAGCTGGCCAAGAGCCGGGACGACGTCTATGGCTACTACTTCCGCTGGGGCGGGGTGGGTTCCGGCCCGCAGCCGTTCGACTTCATCTACGGCGCCGGCCACTCCGGCGAGATCCAGTTCTTCCACGGCGCCAATCAGGGCCTGTTCGGGCTGCCGTTCACGCCGGAGAACGAAGGCGGCCGCGTGGCGCTGCAGCACATCATGATGGACTACCTGGCCAACTTCCTGCGCAGCGGGAATCCCAACGGCGAGGGGCTGCCGACGTGGAAAGCCTGGGATGCCGCCGCCACCGGCGACAAGGCCATTAGCTTCAACGCCGACATGAACCAGGCGCTGGTCGATATGTCCGGGCCGGATCTGACGGTGGCCGAGGTCCGCACCGCTTTCCTCAGCGAGCTGACCAGCCTGGGGCTGAATACGACCCAGACCGGCACGCTGTGGGCGCTGTTCGGCCAGTCGCCGTGGCCGGCGCCCGAAGCGCCGTAAAACGACCGCGCCGTCTCGATGGTCCGTGATCGAGCCGCTCGTCCTTCGGGGCGAGCGGCTTTTTATTCGCGCCGGTCGGCCACCATCTCGTCACGGGCGGGCCGTTGCGGTTAGCCTGTGAGATTCGCGGTCGGATGGATAAGGAGAGCGCGTGATGAGCCTGATACTGTCCTGGCTGATACTGGCGTTCGCCGTGTGGCTCACGGCGGAGATCCTGCCGGGGTTTCACGTCAAGAGCTTCGGCAGCGCGGTATTGGTGGCCGCCATCTTCGGCGTGCTCAATTACCTGCTCGGCTGGCTGCTGTTCGTGGTATTCAGCGTGTTGACCCTGGGTCTGGCCTGGCTGCTGGCGTTCATCACCCGCTGGATCATCGACGCCATCCTGCTCAAGGTGACCGACGCGCTCACCGACCACCTCACCATCGACAGCTTCGGCTGGGCGCTGGGTGGGGCGCTGATGATGTCGGCGATCGGCACCGTCGGCGAGTGGCTGGTGCGGTCGCTGCTGTCCTGAGCGACGCCTGTCGCTGCCGCGCCAGAGGGTGGCTTGCTGGTTCGTTTACCTCCTCTCCCACGGAGGTGCCATCGCATGCATACACCTCTGGCAGGGCTGTCGGGCGTCATGCCCGCGCAGAGCCTGCCGCCGCGAAGGCGGGGGCCTGTCCTCGCGAAAGCGAGGGGCATCCAGAGCCGCAAGTGTAGGGGCCCGCGTTGTCCACCAGGCCCGCACACCCTGCGGAACCAGGGCTGTCGTTGCGCTTTGCGGTTGATTGGTTCCCTCTCCCTGGCGGCTCCCTCGCTACGCTCTCCCCCGCGAGGAGGGAGGGAACGTAGGGGGTGATCGCCCCGCCTAGGTTCGGCGGCGGCACATCGGTCCGGCGTCCGCCGCTAACCGATCACGCCCGGTAGATGTGTGCATCCGCTAGCCCGCGGGCAGCCGGGAACGCAGACATAGGCTTCAGCGGTTGCCGCCGACCATCCACTGCAGGAAGGCGGCGCGGTCCTGCTCGCCGGCGCGGTTCCACCAGTGCTTGAGCTGGTTCAGCGCCTCGCTGTCGCCGGCAGCGGCCGGCGCGGCAGGGGCGGTGGGAGGAGCGGCGGGCGCGGTCGTGGTCGGCGCGGGGCGGAAGTTGCCCGGCGCGCGGCCGAACAGGCCTTGCTGGCTGGCGGGGCGGACCTTGGCGCTCACCCGCTGCTGGTCGTCCTCGCTCACCAGCTCGGCGCTCGGCGCGGCGGCGAAGCGTTCGGCTTCGTCGCGGTTGGCGGGCGCCGGATAGTCGATGCGGTAGCGGCCGCCGGCGCGGAAGTCGGCGACCAGGCTCATGCTCCGGGAGCGCACCAGCTCCGACCCCGCCGCGGCGCCGGGCCAGAGTTCGACGTATTGCAGCAGCAGCTGCTGCTCGCCGGCGGGCACCTCCAGCTGATAGACGCCATGGTCGACGTTGGGCGAGCGCACCGGCAGCCCCGACACCTCGAAGACCTCCATTTGTACCGGTATCGCCACGGTGGCGATCCGCTCCGGCGGTAGCGCGTCACCGTCGTAGCCGCGCACCAACATGGATTGCGAGGCGCAGCCGGCGAGCAGGGCGGTGCAAGCGAGAAGCGACAGGAAGCGATGTATCGCGCGCATGATGGGGCCACCGATATTGGTATGTGGGAGGTTGAACCGCGTACTTTGATGCAAAACCGTTGCCAGCGTGTGACAGCGGGCCCGGGGCGCCGTTAGTGCCGGTCGGCCGCGTTCGCCGCGGCCGGCGCGCGGGGACGGTCGAGCGCGTAGAACAGCCCGATAGCGGTGCCGAGCAGCAGTGCCAAGGCCGCGAACGCGAACGAATAGCCGGCGTGTTCGATCAGCAGGCCCACCGCCGGACCGGCTACCAGCAGGCCGCCCCAGTCGATGGCGGTATAGCAGGCCATGGCTGAGCCGCGCTGACTCGGGACGGCGCGCTCCACCACCAGACTGAACAGCACCGGATAAGTGTAGCCGTGGCCGGTGCCGCACAGGATGCCGGCCAGCAGCAGCTGCAGCGGCGTCTGCGCCTGCATCAGCAGCAGAAAGCCGAGCGCGTAGCAGCCCATGGAAATGCCCAGCATGCGCCGCACGCCGAGCCGGTCGGGCAGCCAGCCCGCCAGCAGCCGCAGGGCCACGGCGGTGGCGGCATAGATGCCGAAGAAATCCCCCACATCGCCGACCCCGCTGGCCAGCACGAAGGTTTTCATGAAGCTGAACAGCGCCAGCAACGACACGAAGAAAGCGAAGGCGGCGATCCACACCGGCAGCAGGCTGCGTTGCAGCGCCGCGGCGAACAGTCCGGCGGGCGAGCGCTCGGCCGGAACGCCGGTGAGCGGCACGTCGCGCAGCGGCAGACACAGCAGGAAGCCGGCCAGGGCGAAGCCGAGCGCGCCCAGGAACAGCGCCCGGTAGTCGGCGTGCAGCAGGATGGCGTCGCCGAACATGGCGCCCAGACCAATCGGGATGATCGCCGACACGCCGAAGATCGCCAGACCCTCGGTGCGCCGCTGCGGCGGCACCAGATCGGCGCCGAAGGTGAACAGCGCCGTGTACCACATGGTCTGCGCCGCGCCGTCGAGCAGGCGCACCAGGTAGACGAACGGACTCACCGAGCCGATCGGCAGGTACAGCGCCACCACCAGCACGTACAGGCCGCAGCCGCCGAGGATGACCACGCGCCGCCCGCGCCGGTCCATGATCCGCCCCACCAGCGGCCACGCCAGGATCGCGCCCAGCGCCTGCGCCGACATCACGCGGCCGATCTCGGCCTCGCCGGCGCCGAGCTCCTGCAGGAACCCCGGCAGGTGCACGAACAGAAAGCCGGCCAGGCTCAGCATCAGGGTGGCGAGCGCCGCGAATACGAAGGGGCGGGTAAAGAGAGGTGGACGCTGCATTCAGGCAGTCTAGTTGTCGTGGGTTCCGCCGCAAAGGCAGAAGGAGGGAGCGGCCCGGCGCGGCGCCGGGCCGCCGCGCCGGTGTCAGGCCAGCCCTTCGGCGGTCAGCGCCGCCTTCACCGCCGGACGGTCGGCGATGCGGGCCTGGTAGGCCGCGACGTTGGCCAGGTGGCCGATGTCGAGCTTGACGAACTTGGCCCACAGCAGCGTGACGAAGCAGTAGGCGTCGGCCACGGAGAAGCCGGTCGGCGCCAGGTACTCGCGCCCGGCCAGCTCGCGGTCGAGCAGGGTGTACTTGTCGATCAGCGTCTGCCGCACGATGGGCTTGTACTCCTCCGGCGTGTTCGGCCGGAACAGCGGGCCGAAGCCCTTGTGCAGCTCGGTGGAGACGAAGTTCAGCCAGCCCAGGGCCTTGTAGCGGTCGATGCCGCCGGCCGGCAGCAGCTTGGCTTCCGGCGCCTGGTCGGCGATGTACTGCAGCAGCACCGCGGCCTCGGTCAGCACCGTGCCGTCATCCAGCGCCAGCGCCGGCACCTGGCCCTTGGGGTTGATGGCCAGGTAGTCGCTGCCGTCCTCCAGCTTCTTGGTAGCCAGATCGACCTTGACCAGCTCGAAGGACAGACCGGCCTCACGCAGGGCGATGTGGGGAGCGAGAGAGCAAGCGCCTGATTTGATGTACAGCTTCATAGGGATCTGGATCCGTTGTGGTTGTCGATGTGTATATTGCTAATAGATGTCGATGCTAGCGGGAAGAGGGGAGGAAAGCAGCCGAGGCGGTCGCCGCGGCTGACGGACGGTCGCTCAGCGCAGCTGGCTGTCCTTGCTGCCGCGCCGGTTGTAGCCGGTGAAGCTGGTCTGCTGCTTGTCGAGTTCGCTCTGGCAGGCGACGCACGAGCGGACGCCCGGCAGCGCCCGGCGCCGCGCCGGCGGAATCTCCTGGCCGCAGTGTTCGCAGTGCGATCGGCTCTCGCCGCCCTGGGGCAGCCGGCTGCGCACGCGCTGCAGCGCATCCTCGATGGTGCTGTCGATTTGTTCCTGTACCGCGCCGTCGCCTGCCCAGCCGTTGGCCATGGGGCCTCCCGTCGGTGATGCCGCCCGTCAGGCGGGATGGATCGTCACGCCACGCATACCATATCGGCGTCGTCCGGCGAAAGCTCCCGTTCGGCCGCCGCCAGCGCCGCCTTGAGCAGCGGAATGTCGTGCAAGGTTTTGATGCGCTCGAACAGGACCGCGGCTTGGGCGTGTTCGCGCTTCATCATGTGCAGCCACTGCTTGGTGCGGCTCTGGACCAGCACCGGCGTGGTTTGCTCCAGCCGCTCGGCATAGGTGCGCAAGGTGCCCAGCGCCTGCCGCCAGTCGCTGAGGCACGGCGTCTGGCGCCGGAGCCGCTGCTTGATCTCCAGCGCCAGGCCGGGGCGGGCGATCAGGCCGCGGCCGATCATGACGTCGTCGCAGCCGCTGATTTCCCGGCAGCGCCGGTAGTCGTCCCAGCTCCAGATCTCGCCGTTGGCGGTCACCGGGATGGCGACTTGCTCGCGGATGCGAGCGATCCAGTCCCAGTGCGCCGGCGGCCGGTAGCCCTCGACCTTGGTGCGGGCATGCACGGTCAGACGATCGGCCCCGGCCTCGGCGATGGCGTGGGCGTTCTCCAGCGCCAGCGAGGTGTCGCGGTAGCCCAGGCGCATCTTGGCGGTTACCGGCAGCGCCGCCGGCACCGCCGAGCGTACCGTTTTCACGATTTCGTGGATGTCGTCCGGCGTTTCCAGCAGGCTGGCGCCGCCGCGGTGGCGGTTCACGGTCTTGGAGGGGCAGCCGAAGTTGAGGTCGATGGCCGGCGCGCCCAGCTGCGCCGCCCGCTCGGCGTTGCGCGCCAGCATGTCCGGGCGCGAGCCGAGCAGCTGCACCGCCACCGGCACGCCCGCCGCCGTCTTGCCGCCGTTGCGCAGCTCCGGCGCCAGCCGCAGGAAGACATGATCGGGCAGCAGGGTGTCGGTGACCCGGATGAATTCGGTGACGCACTGGTCGATCCCGCCCAGCCGGGTCAGGACGTCGCGCATCAGCGGATCGACGACGCCTTCCATGGGCGCCAGGACGATGAGACCGGTCATCGGAGAAGGCTCGACTATCGGGCTGTACGGATGAGCGTGTGGAAGGGGCGCATGTTAACAGCGAACGCCCGCTCGGTGTGTGCCGGACGTCCGGGACGCGCAATCGCTGTAGTACAGTGGCGGGTCTGCACAGGCGTGCCTTTCTTGCCGCGGGGGCGCTCGACGCCGGCCGCCCGGGCGACGGCACCCGAGGGTTCCGATTAGCGGTGGTAGGTACGATGTCCGTGGTTCAGCATGACGATCTGCTCAGGGTTCTCGCCGACCGGCTCGGTTCGGCCCATGTGTTAACCGAGCCGGCTGCCATGGCCGCCTATCTGGCCGAGCAGCGCGGACTCTACCAGGGCCGGGCGAGGGCGGTGGTGCGGCCGGGGACGACCGAGGAGGTGGCCTGGGTGATGCGCGAGTGCGCCGCTCGCGGCGTGCCGGTGGTTCCCCAGGGCGGCAACACCGGCCTGGTCGGCGGCGCCGTGGCGCAAGGCGAGCTCATTCTGGCGCTGGAGCGCCTGAACCGGATTCGCGAGCTGGACGCGGTCAACGGCACCATCACCGTCGAGGCCGGCTGCGTGCTCAAGACCGTGCAGGAAGCCGCCGACCAGGCTGGGCGGCTGTTCCCGCTGTCGCTGGCGGCGGAAGGCTCCTGCCAGATCGGCGGCAATCTCGCCACCAACGCCGGCGGCACCGCCGTGCTGCGCTACGGCAACGCCCGCGACCTGGTGCTCGGGCTGGAGGTGGTGCTGGCCGATGGGCGGATCTGGTACGGCCTGAACGGCTTGCGCAAAGACAACACCGGCTACGATCTCAAGCAGCTGTTCATCGGCTCGGAGGGCACGCTGGGCATCATCACCGCGGCGGTGCTCAAGCTGTTCCCCAAGCCGCGCTCCCAGGTGGTGGCGCTGCTCGGCTGCGCGTCGGTCCACCACGCGCTGCGCGCCTTCGAGCGCCTGCAATCGCAGGTGGGCGATGCGCTGACCGCCTTCGAGTACATGTCGCGGTTCTCGCTGGAGATCGTGCTGCGTCATCTGAGCGACGGCGGCCGGCCGCTGCCGGACGAGCATGCGGCCTATGCCCTGGTCGAGCTGTCCTCGCCAGACCCGCGCGCCGACCTCGGCACGAGGCTGGAGGCGGTGCTGGGCGAGGCGCTGCAAGAAGGTCTGATCGAGAATGTCGTGGTGGCCGCCAGCGAAGCGCAGAACCAGGCGCTGTGGCGCCTGCGCGAGAACGTGCCGGAGGCGCAGAAGCGCGAAGGCGGCTCGATCAAGCACGACGTGGCGGTGCCGGTGTCGCGGGTGGCGGACTTCATCGAGCGGGCCACCGCCGCCTGCGAGCGGGCGCTGCCGGGACTGCGGGTGTGCGCCTTCGGCCATTTCGGCGACGGCAACATCCATTTCAATCTCAGCCAACCGGTGGGCATGGACAAGGCCGCGTTCCTGGACCGCTGGGAGGACTTCAACCGCATCGTCCACGACATCGTCGTCGACATGCGCGGCTCGATCTCGGCCGAGCACGGCATTGGCCTGCTCAAGCGCGAGGAGCTGCGCCGCTACAAGGATCCGGTGGCGCTGGAGCTGATGCGCGCCCTGAAGCGGGCTCTCGATCCCCATAATCTGCTCAATCCGGGCAAGGTGCTGCCGCCGGATTAGCCGATTCGTAAGGAGCGCGGCGCACTCGGCGCAGGCTCTGCGGCAGGTCACCGCTCGATCGTCCCGAGCGGATACACCGCATGCTCGGTGCATCCGCGGAGATAGCTCCGATGCGTACCGCCGTTTCCCGCGCCGTCGGCTTGCTCGCCCGCACCAGCCTGGTCGCGCAGATCGTGGTCGGCCTGCTCGCCGGCCTGGTGCTGGCGCTGCTCGCGCCGGGGGCCGCGCCCGCGGCCGGCCTGCTCGGCGACGTGTTCGTGTCGGCGCTGAAGGCGGTGGCGCCGGTGCTGGTGTTCGTGCTGGTGACCTCGGCCATCGCCCAGCACAAGCGCGGTCAGCCCACCTATGTGCGACCGATTCTGCTGCTGTATCTGATCGGTACCTTCGCGGCGGCGCTGGCGGCCGTGACGGCCAGCTTTCTGTTTCCCACCACGTTGGCGCTGTCGCCGCGGGGCGTGGAGGCGGCGGCTCCCGGCGACATCGGCGAGGTGCTGAAGGCCCTGCTGCTCAGCGCCGTCGACAACCCGGTGCGGGCGCTGGCCGAAGCAAATTTCATCGGCATCCTGGTCTGGGCGGTCGGGCTGGGATTGGCGCTGCGCCATGCGCGCGAGAGCACCCGCGCCGCGCTTGGCGACCTGGCGCGGGCGGTATCGGCGATCGTGGGCTTCGTGATCCGCCTCGCGCCGCTCGGGGTGTTCGGGCTGGTGGCGTCGACCCTGGTCGAGGCAGGACTGGGCGCGCTGCTGGGCTACGCGCATCTGCTGGCGGTGCTGATCGGCACCATGCTGTTCGTGGCGCTGGTGATCAATCCGGCCATCGTCTACTGGCAGATCCGCCGCAACCCGTACCCGCTGGTGCTGACCTGTCTGCGCGGCAGCGGCATTACCGCGTTCTTCACCCGCAGTTCGGCCGCCAACATTCCGGTGAACATGGCGCTGTGCGAGCGCATGGGCCTGCACGCGGATACTTACGGGGTGTCCATCCCCTTGGGCGCCACCATCAACATGGCCGGCGCCGCCGTCACCATCACGGTAATGACCTTGGCGGCGGTGCATACGTTGGACATCCCGGTCGACGCGCCGACCGCGCTGCTGCTGTCGGTGGTGGCCGCGCTGGCCGCCGCCGGCACCTCGGGCGTGGCCGGCGGCTCGCTGCTGCTGATTCCGATGGCGGCCAGCCTATTCGGCATCTCGCCCGACGTGGCCATGCAGGTGGTGGCGGTGGGCTTCGTGATCAGCGTGTTGCAGGACTCCACCGAAACCGCGCTCAACTCATCGACCGACGTGCTGTTCACCGCGGCCGCCTGCCTGCGGGCCGAGCGGAAAGGCGGCTCCGGCTGAAGGCGGGAGCGCTGCGTCCGGCCGGTGCCGGACGATGGCGCCGCGGCGCGCGGTGCGCTCAAGCCTCCAGCTCGAACTCGTGCCAGCGTTCGTACGGCAGCCGGAAGCCGGCGGCGTTGCGGTGGCCGCCGCCGCCGTAGCTCTGGGCGATCTTGGCCACGTCCACGCCGTCGTTGCGGGAGCGCAGGCTGAAGGTGCGCAGCTGCGGTCCGTCCCAGTAGGCGGCGGCGAACGGCGCGTCGCGCGCCAGGCGGTTGGCGCCATCGGCGGCCATGTTGGGCGGCAGATTGGCCACCGGCACCACGTAGCCGCCGATCCGCATGCGCCGGGTCACCTGCGGCAGGATCTCCTCGATGTCCTTGCGCTGCTTGCGCACGATCGGCACGCCTTCCTGGTACAGCGTCTCGGGATCGGCCGCCATCAGCCGGTCCCAGTCCTCGAAGGTGTAGGGATAGGACAGCAAGGCGGCGAGGATCTCGCGCGTTCCGCGCAGCCGCCACTGCCAGAGGTCTCGATCCTGCACGTGGCATAGCAGCCGCGGCGGCGGCTCGTGCGGATGGAAGTGGTTCCAGGCCAGCATGGCACCGGAGCGGTCCAGATCGATCACGCCGTCGATCACGCCGCTGTCGAGCAGCGGCTGCAGGTTATCCCGCGCGGTCTGATGGTGGTCGAGCAGCAGCACGCGTTTGGCCTGCGCCGCCAGCTGCTCCATCAGCGGCCGCGGGTAGGAGAAGTCGACCAGGATCACCTCCCGGCCATGCACCGGCGGCGGTGGGGTGTCATGCACGCCCGGGTGGTAGTCCAGGCGCTCGCCCATGGCTTTCCATACCGCCCAGGCGGCGCTGACGCCGTCCGCACAGTTGGCGTGGTAGATGCAGATTCCTTTGGCGGTGTCCGGCATAGCGCCCGTGTCCGTGGTTACAGGGCGCTTTCGATGGCCTCGATCAGCGCCGGATCGGTCGGTTTGACCTTGCTCGGAAAGGCGGCGATCACCCGGCCGTCGCGGCCGACCACGAACTTGTGGAAGTTCCAGCGCGGCGGCTCGCTCTGCGCCGCTAGGGCGCGGAACAGCGGATGGGCGTTCTCGCCGCGCACGCCGATCGGCGCGAACATGTCGAAGCTGACGCCGTAGTTGATGTAGCAGACCTCGGCGGTGGTCTGCTCGTCCTTGGCCTCCTGACGGAAGTCGTCGGAGGGGAAGCCGAGCACCACCAGGCCCCGCTCCCGGTAGCGCTGATGCAGCGTCTCCAGTTCCTTGAACTGCGGGGTGTAGCCGCAGTGGCTGGCGGTGTTGACGATCAGCAGCGGCTTGCCGCCGTAGCGCTGGCACAGATCCACCACGGTGTCGCTGTTGAGCCGGCGTAGCTCGTGACGCAGCAGCTCGGGGCAGTCGTCGGCGGCGAAGGCGGCTACCGGCAGCAGGGCCAGCGCCAGCAGGGACAGCAGCTTGCGCATCAGTACTCCAGACAGATCTTGCCAAAGTGCGCGCCCGACGCTTCGTAGCGGAACGCGGCGGCGATCTCGGCCAGCGCGAAGCGGCGGTCGATCACAGGATGGAGGTCGATGGCTTCGATGGCGCGCACGAAGTCGGCCTGCTGACGCCGGCTGCCGACGATCAGTCCCTGCAGCCGGGCTTGCTTGGCCATGAGCAGCGAGGTGGGAATCTCGCCGGCGCGGCCGGTGAGCACGCCGATCAGCGCGATGTGGCCGCCGATCCGCACCGCGGCGATCGACTGCGGCAGCGTGCCCGGACCGCCGACCTCGATGACGTGGTCCACCCCACGCCCGCCGGTCCAGTTCCATACCTCCCGGCCCCAGTCCGGGGTGCGACGGTAGTTGATGACGTGGTCGGCGCCCAGGGCGCGCAGCTTTTCGAGCTTCTCGTCCGAGGACGAGGTGGCGATCACGGTCGCGCCCATGGCCTTGGCGATCTGCAGCGCGAAGATCGAAACGCCGCCCGTGCCGAGGATGAGCACCAGGTCGCCGGCCTTGAGCGCGCCGTCGTCGATCAGCGCGCGCCAGGCGGTCAGACCGGCCGTGGTGAGGGTGGCGGCTTCGGCGTGGCTGTAGCCGCGCGGCGCGTGCGTGAAGGCGCTGGCCGGCCGTACCACCGCTTCGCAGGCGTAGCCGTCGACGCCATCGCCGGGCACCGTGGCGAAGTCGGACAGGGTGGGCGGCCCGTCCTGCCAGGTGGGGAAGAAGCAGGAGACCACATGGTCGCCGACCGCGAACTCGGTGACGCCCTCGCCGACGGCTTCGACCACGCCGGCGCCGTCCGACATGGGAATGCGGTCGCCCGCGGCTCGCCCCGACAGGCTGACGACCAGATAATCGTGGTAGTTCAACGAGCTGGCGTGCAGCCTGACCCGGATTTCGCCGGGGCCGGGGGCGCCGGGATCGGGCAGATCGGTCAGCTGCAGCCGGTCTAGACCGCCGGGGGCGCGCAGTACGATGCCTTTCATGGTGCTGTTTCGAGTCTTCTGCTGGTTTCGGTGAATATGTGGAAAGAGCGCCGCGCCGGCAATAGTAATCCGGCGGTCGCCCTGTCCGCGGCCGGTCGGGTCAGCCGCCGCCGGAACGGATGGCGCTCACCGTTTTGCCGCTGGCGGCTTTCACGGCGCGGCGCAGACTGGCGGCGCAGGAAAAGCCCATCAGTCGGGAGATTTCCTCCACCCCCAGGCGGGATAGGCGCAGGTGGTGCATGGTCCACTCCAGCCGCACTTCGCGCTGGATGTTGCGGAAGCTGGTGCGTTCCGCCGCCAGCCGCCGCGCCAGGCCGCGCGGCGTGGTGCCCAGGGCCCGGGCGGTGTCCTCCAGGGTCGGCTGGCAGTGGAAGTTGAGGCCGATGTAGGTGCGGACCTGCTCGCTGAAGCGCAGCTGCAGCCGCGACTGGCGCAGCTCGCGCTCGCACTGCTCGAGCAGGCGCTGGAAGGCGCGCCGCCGGTACAGGCGGAACTCCTCGACGATCACGCTGTGGTGCGCCGCCACCTCGGTGTGCGCGCAGCCGAAGGTCACCGTGCTGCACGGCAGGCGCTGATAGAGCTCGGCGTAGTCCGGCTCGGGATAGCCCAGCCGCACGTGCACCGACGGGTCCGGCACCGACTTGTTGCCGCAGGCGTCCCAGAACCTGACGATGATCGCCAGGCGCAGCTCGGTCAGGAATCGGGCCATCTCCGGATCGGACGCCGCCTCGCGGGCGAATCGGGAAATGGGTAGCACGTACTGGCCGTTACGGTCGACGTAACCGGCCGGCCGCACCTTGCTGGTGGCATAGTGGGGCTGGGCGATCACCCGGTAGCGGTAGAACGCCTCGCCCGCCGCCTTGAGGCTGGGGCTGCAGTAGACCACGTAGCCCACCGTGCCGTGGTAGCACCAGTCGAACAGCATGCCGACCTGCAAGCCTAGCCCCGGACGGCGGCACAGGCTGACTCCGTTGCGCAATAGCCTCCGTTGCTGCGCGTAGGAAATGCGGACGTCCTTGTGCTGCAGCATGGAACGATCGATGCCCGTGTCGCGCAGCAGGCCGTCGAGCGGCGCGCCGAGCTGGGTGAAGGCCTCGATGAAACCCAGGGGATGAAGCGACAGGGGAATGACTCTGGCGTTGGCATCCATGGGTCGACATGCGATAGGAATCTTGGTTTGGGGATCTTTTTATAGAGTGTAGGACGGCTGGCACGAAGTTGAAGAAAGTCTCCTGTCGTTCCACGGCGACGGAGACTAGGGTGGTACCTGGGGAGGGGGATGCGGTTTCCGCGGCGCAGCAAACGCGATTTGCGGCGCCTGTGGTATGGAAGGAGGCCTTCCCACGGCCGTCGGGGCCGCGGGAAGGCGAGCGCCGCCGCGCTTAGCGGTAGCTCTGCGGCAGGAAGCGGTACAGCCAGGTCTCGGTCAGCGGCTGGCCGTCCAGGCGCAGGTAGCAGCGAATCTCGACCGGCTCGTCGCCCGGCAGGTCGAGGTCGAAGACCCCGCGCCAGTGCGGGGTGCCGACCACCTTCAAGGCGTAAGGGTTGACCACCTCGCCGCGGCTGGCGGTCACCACCGTCTCGACGTCGAAGCGCTGCGCCAGCTCGGCCAGCGGGCCGCCGCTGAAGTCGATCACGAACTTGTGCAGGTGCTCGCCGCGCGAGTGCGGCTGGCCCGGCACGCCGCCGCGGCCGATGTGGGTGGAGATCACTCGGCCGACCGCGGTCGGCGGATAGGGCTCGTCGCTTAGCCAGTGCAGGCGGTAGTCGAAGCGCAGCGGCTGTCCCGGCGTCACCGGCTGCTTGGGCACCCAGTAGGCGACGATGTTGTCGTGGATCTCGTCGTCGGTGGGGATCTCAACCAGCTGCACCGCGCCCTCGCCCCAATCGCCCAACGGCTCCACCCAGAGGCTGGCGCGCTTCTCGTAGAAGGCGCCGTCGTCCTGATAGTGGTCGAAGTTGCGGTCGCGCTGTAGCAGGCCGAAGCCGCGCGGCGTGCGGTCGAGGAAGGTGCTGGTTTCGACCTGGCGGGGATTGATCAGCGGCCGCCAGATGCGCTCGCCGCTGCCGGTCCACAACGCCAAGCCGTCGCTGTCGTGCACCTCGGGCCGCCAGTCGACCGCCTGCCGCCGGGTATTCTCGCCGTACCAGAACATACTGGTCAGCGGCGCGACGCCCAGCCGCTCGATGGGTTTGCGCGGGTACAGCTCGGCGCGCACGTCCATCACCTGGCCGTTACTCTGGCGGCAGTCGAAGCGGTAAGCGCCGGTGAGGCTCTCGCCTTCGAGCAGGGCGTAGATGCGGATGGTGTCACTGCCCGGCGCCGGTCGCTCCAGCCAGAAGGCGGTGAACAGCGGGAACTCCTCCGCCTTGCCGGGCACGGCGGTGTCGATGGCGATGCCGCGCGCCGACAGCCCGTACTGGTCCTCGGCGCCGGCGGTGCGGAAGTAGCTGGCGCCCTGGAAGGCCAGCCAGTCGGTCTCGCCGTTGGGGTTCATCACCCGGAAGCCGGCGAAGCCGAGATCGGCCGGCAGCGCCTTGGCGAGCTCAGCGTCGCCGTAGCTGAACATGTCGCGCCGGTAGCGCAGCTCGCGGCTGCGGCCGTCCTCCACCACGTAGATCCTCACCGGCTGCTTCACGCCTTGGTGCAGATGGAAGAACTGCACCGTGAACGGCGAGTCGGTGCCGGCCCACAGCGCCTTGGCCGGCTGGAAGCGGATCTTCTGGATCATGTCGTAGTCGACCCGGTCGAGCGCTGCCGACTCGATGGTGCGCGGCGGCTGGTAGGGCTTGGCGGCGAGCGCCCGGGCGATGGCGCTGACCTGTTCGAAGTCGAAGCGTCCTTCGGTGGGCTTGGCGCCGGCCGAGGCGCAGGCCCCGAGCGGCAGGCCGAGGGACAGCAGCGACAGGCTTCCAAGGGAAGCGAGAAAACGGCGTCGCGTGATCATTGGCGTGGTTATCTCTTGGAGCTTCTTTGCTTATACCGAATTGGCGAGGCGGACTATTGCGCCATGCCTACCCGGGCATGGCAATCGTGGTCGGCGCGGCGGCCCCAGCGGGAGCCGCCGGGAGCGGTCAGGCGCCGAGGTTCTTGAGCCGGGCCGGCTCCACGATTTCGATCCAGTAGCCGTCCGGGTCCTTGACGAAAGCGACGTCCCGCATCTTGCCCTGTTCCGGCCGCTTGACGAACTCGACGCCGTTCTCGTCCAGCCAGCGCACGGCGGCGTCCAGATCCGGCACGGAGAAGCAAATGTGGCCGAAGCCCTGCGGCTGATCGTTGCCGTTGTGGTAGCGGAAGTCCGGATCGCTCTCGGTGCCCCAGTTGTGGGTCAGCTCCAGGATCGCCCGCTGGCTGAAGGTCCAGGCGGTGCGCTCGCGCGCGTCCTCCGGCGGCGCCTCGTCGCCGGGGCGATGCAGGAAGTACAGCGAGAACTTCATCTCGGGGAAGTCGAGCTTGCGCAGCACCCGCATGCCGAACACCCGCGTGTAGAAGTCCAGCGAGCGCGCCGGGTCCTTGACCCGCAGCATGGTGTGGTTGAGCACGAACTGCCGGGCTTGCTCGGGAATGCGATCGTGTACGCCGGGATAGATTTCACTGTCGAATGCCATCGTCAACTCCTGATAGCGTGGCGGACACGCACGTATGCGTGGTGCATGGAGGCAGGAGTGGCGTCGGTCAACGCGGCCGACACCGTGCCAAGGCCGTGAAGGGGGGCGCCAGCGCTGCGAGTCAGCCCGGTTGCGGAGAGCGCGGCCGATTGAGAACGGCCGCCGGCGCCTATACCACGCCCCTACTGACCGACCGAGGCCGAGAGCGGACATGGGCTGGGAGCGAGCGGAGCCGATCTTCCCTTGGATGGTGGACATCCGCCGGCGTATCCACCGTCATCCGGAGCTGGCGTTCGAGGAGGCGCGCACGGCGCAGCTAATCATAGCCGAACTGCGCCGGCTGGGGCTGCGTTATCGCTACGACGGCGTGGGCAGCGGCGTCATCGGCGTGTTGGACGGCGACGGCCCGACCGTCGCGCTGCGCGCCGACATGGACGCGCTGCCGGTGACCGAGACCACGGGCCTGCCGTTCGCCTCCGAGGTGCCGGGCACGATGCACGCCTGTGGCCACGACGCGCACGTGGCCATGGTGCTGGGCGCCGCGGCGCTGCTGGCCCGCGACCCGCCGCCCGGGCGGGTGCTGTTCGTGTTCCAGCCGGCGGAGGAGAAGGGCGGCGGCGCTAAGGTGGTGCTGGCCTCGGGGGCGCTCGACGGCGTCGACGCCATTTTCGGCGCCCATGTCGGCCATCAATACCTCACCGGCCAGATCATGGTGGCGTCGGGCCAGATCACCGCCCAGACCGATACCTTCGTGGTGCGCGTCAAGGGCCGTGGCGGCCACGGCGCGCGCCCGCACGAGGCCACCGATGCGATCGTGGTGGCGGCGCTGTTCGTGTCCTCGATCCAGACGCTGATCTCGCGCGAGACCAACCCCTTTCAGCCGAGCGTGATCACCATCGGCAAGATCGTCGGCGGCGCAGCCGCCAATGTCATCGCCGAGGACGTGCTGCTGGAAGGCAGTCTGCGCACCACGTCGCCCGAGGGGCGGCGGCGCATCGTCGGCGGCCTGCAGCGCATGGCCAAGGCCGCCGGCGATCTGCACGGCGCCCGCGTCGAGTTCGAGTTTCACGACGGCTGCCCGCCGGTGATCAACAGCGTGCGGGAGGCGGCCGTCGCCCGCCAGGCGGCGCTGAAAGTGGTGGGCGAGGCGGGTGTGGCGGAGATGGAGTTCCCGAGCATGGGCGGGGAGGACTTCTCCTTCTATCAGGAGCGGATGCCGGGATGCTACGTGCGCTTCGGCGCCCGGCGGGCGGATCAGCCCGAGGTGCCCTTGCACAGCCCCGATTTCACCGTCGACGAGGACGTGCTGAAGGTGGGCGCGGCCTTCTTCGAGCAAGTGGCGCGCGACGCCATCGCCGCCTGCCGGGCCTGAACGCTACCACTCGACCTGCAGGCTCTCGCCCGACAGCACGTAGCAGCAGGCCAGCCGCGCGTTGGCCAGCGCCGGTTCCAGCTCGGTGGGCCAGCCTTCGCGGGCCAGTACGTTGCGCTCCTTGCTGTCCATCGGCCGCAGCGGTCCGCTCAGCACCCGTACCTGCACCACGCAGGTGCCGCAGGTCCCCAGGCCGCAGCGCCAGTGCAGCGGCAGCTGGTGGCGGCGGGCCAGTTCGAGCAGGGTCAGGCGGCCGTCCGGCTGGTAGGGGCAGACGCGTTCGACGCCCAGCAAGGGACTGCGGAAGGTGACGGTGGGCATCCGGCTATTGTTTCGCCCGCGTGCGCGCCTGTCGAGCGGGGGCGGTCAGTCGGGCCGTTCCAGCACGCGCAGCTCGACCGGCGCCAAGCCCCTTTCGATCATGCCGAGCTGGCGGGCAGCGGCGTAGGAGAGGTCGATCGTCCGGTTGCGGAAAGGGCCGCGATCGTTGATGCGCACCACCACCCGCTTGCCGTTGCGCAGGTTGCGCACTTCGACCAGGCTGTGCATCGGCAGCGTTTTGTGGGCGGCGGTCAACGCGTACATGTCGAAGCGCTCGCCCGAGGCGGTGATGCGGCCGTGGAAGCGTTTCCCGTACCAGGAGGCGGTGCCGCGCTCGACCGCGATGGGCGGCTCGCTGCCCTTCGGTGCGGCGACGACGCTGGCGCAGGCGGCGAGCAGGACGCACGCGCCCAGCGTCAGAGGCAGGAAGCGGTTCATCGAGATTTTATCCCGTCGCAGGCGCGGCCATTCCGGCGCCTAGTTATGGCCGATACCGGCGGAGCCGGGCAAGCCGCGAGGTCGTGAACGACCGTCGGCCATCGGCGACAGCGCCGGGGAAAGTGCGCGGCCCGCGGGGCACGACCGCCGCCGGCCGCTGTCTATGGATACGACGAGCCGCTTCGGCCGCCGCCGCACCGGGAGAGAGCCATGAGTCCACCGTCTTCCGTTTCCGATCAGTCGATTCCCGGCGAGCCGCTATGCTTCGAGCATCTGGTGCAGATCAACGACCTCGGCGATCCCCGCGTGCAGCCGCTGACCCGCGCCCAGCTCTGGCGCGGCCTGACCATCCGCGCCGAGGCGCCGCGGTTCTTCATGCCTTGGCTGGACGACAGCGAGCTGTCCTGGCGCGAGGACGGTTCGCTCGATCGGCGGCTGCGTTTCGGCGACTACGAGGTCAAGGACCGGGTGCGCTTCGTCGAGGGCGAGAGCGTGCACTACGATGTGCTGGAAACCGATCAACCGGCCCGCTTTTCACTGACCATGCGCATCGAGGAGCCGGTCCAGGGTGCGCTGTTCGTGCGCTTCATCTACCGGGCGCACTCGGTCGACCACCATGCCGACAGCCCGCTCGGCGACCTGGTCAAGGCCGCCTATCGGCAGTCGGACCTCGATACCGTGTTCCGCATCCGCCAGCTGGCCGACATCGGCGCCCTGGAGCCATGGAAATAGGCTAGGCTTTGCCGCCCCGGCGATAACCGATGCGAGTCCGATGAAGCCCGACGCCGAGGCCCGCCCAGACAACGAGCACGTCGTTCCCGACCTTCCGCGGCGTCCCGAGGACGCGGCCGTGAGCGCCGCTCGTCCGGATCGGGCCATGCTGACCGCGGCGGCCGGCGTCACCGTGGCCGATGTCATCGCGCCCGGCCTGGACGTGCTGTTCTGCGGCATCAACCCGAGCCTGTATTCCGCCGCCACCGGCTACCATTTCGCCCGCCCCGGCAACCGCTTCTGGCCGACGCTGCACCGCGCCGGTTTCACCCCGCGCCAGCTGGCGCCGGCCGAGCAGGGGCTGCTGCCGGATTACGGCTGCGGCATCACCAATTTCGTCGAGCGCGCCACCGCCGCCGCAGCCGAACTGAGCGGCGACGAGCTCCGGGAAGGGGCGCGGCGGCTAGAGGCGAAGCTGGACCGCTATCGCCCGGCCATGCTGGCGGTGTTGGGCATCGGCGCCTACCGCACCGCGCTCGGGCTGGCGCGCGTCGCCCTCGGTCCGCAGCCGCGGTCTCTCGGCGGCGTGCCGGTGTGGGTGCTGCCCAACCCCAGCGGCCTGAATGCGCACTATCGGCTGGACGATCTGGTTCGGCTGTTCGCCGAGCTGCGGCAGGCGCTCGCAGCGCGCCGCTGACCACGCATCCCCATATTCCAACGGAGAAAACCAGCCGCTATTTGGAGCAGTCCGGCCATGAACGCTTCCGGTTCCCAGTCGCCCCTCGAGGGCGGTTTCTACGCGCGGACCTTCGCGCTGGCGACGCTGTTGGTGCTCGGGCTGCTGCTGTACCGGATTCTGCAGCCGCTGTTCTCGCCCATGGTCTGGTCGGCCTTCATCGCGTTCATTCTCTATCCGCTGCACAAGTGGCTGACCCGCCGGCTGGGTGGGCGGGCGAGCCTGTCGGCGGCGCTGCTTACCGTGGCGACCGTGCTGATGCTGCTCGGCCCGCTCACCGGACTGAGCGCGGCCTTCGCCGCGCAGGTGGCGCAGCTGCTGGAGTTCGTGCAGGGCTATGCCGCCGAGCAGACCCGCAACGGCAGCGACCCGAGCCAGATGCCGGTGCTGGGGACGGTGCTGGACTGGCTGCAGAACACGCTCGGGGTGACCGCCGCCCAGATCCGGGACTGGCTGGAGCAGGGCGGCAAGGCGGCGCTGCAGCTGGCCGCCACCATGAGCGGCAAGCTGTTCATCGGCGCGCTCGGCCGCGTGCTCGCCTTCACCTTGGCGATGTTCATGTTGTTCTTCTTCATCCGCGACGGGCGGCAGATGCTGAACGTGGTGCGCGCGCTGGTGCCGCTGGCGCCGGCCGACCGCAAGCGGCTGTTCGACCATCTGGCCTCGGTCACGCTGGCGGTGGTGTACGGCACCGGCCTGACCGCTCTGGTGCAGGGCATCCTGGTGGGCATCGGCTTCGCCATCGCCGGGCTGCCCTCGCCGCTGGTGTTCGGCGCGCTGGCGGCGATCTTCGCTTTGCTGCCGGCGGCGGGGACGCCGCTCGTGTGGGTGCCGGCGGTAGTGGTGCTGGCCGCCCAGGGGCGCTGGATAGCCGCGATCTTCCTGCTGGCCTGGGGCGTGATGGTGACGACCGTGGACAACGTGCTGCGGCCGATCCTGGTGTCCGGCCGTGCCGACATCGGCACCTTGCCGGTGTTCGTGGGCGTGCTGGGCGGCGTGTCGGCGTTCGGGACGGTGGGGATGCTGCTCGGGCCGCTGCTTCTGGCGCTGGTGTTCGCGCTGATCCGCTTCGCCCTGGAAGGGCGCCAGCTGGAAGACCCTGTGCCGGTGACGACCGATCCGGCCAGCACGGCCCGGCGGGCGCCGGGCGACAGGCCATGAGCGGCCGCCGCCGACGACGGCGGCCGCGCGCGGCTCAGTGCTTGTAGCTCGGGTCGAGGCGGTCGAGCTTGCGCAGCAGCGCCGGCCACGCCAGGTCACCGCCGGCGCCCTTGGTCACGGTCTTGGACTGCTGCTTGATACCGGCCAGAATCGAGTTCGGGATCGGGATCAGCTCGGCGCCGCCGGCCTGGGCCATCACCTGCGCCTCGCAGGCGCGCTGCAGCGTGTGCATGGCCAGGAACGCCTTGGCCACCGTGCGGCCGACGGTGAGCAGGCCGTGGTTGCGCAGGATCATGAAATGGGTGTTGCCTAGGTCGGCCTGCAGGCGCTGCTTCTCGTCGGGGTTGAGCGCCACGCCCTCGTAATCGTGGTAGCTGAGGCTGGCCAGGGCGAACAGCGCATGCTGCGAGATCGGCAGCAGGCCCTGGCGCTGGGCCGACACCGCCACGCCGGCCGGGGTGTGGGTGTGCAGCACGCAGTGCGCGTCCTCGCGCACCTCGTGGACGGCGCTGTGGATGGTGTAGCCCGCCGGGTTGATGTCATAGGGGCTGTCCATGACCTTGTTGCCGTCGAGGTCCACCTTCACCAGGCTGGAGGCGGTAATCTCCTCGAACAGCATGCCGTACGGGTTGATCAGGAAGTGCTTATCCTTGCCCGGGACGCGTGCGGAGATGTGGGTGAAGATCAGGTCGTCCCAGCCGAAGTAGGCGATCAGCCGATAGCAGGCGGCCAGGTCCACCCGTACGCGCCATTCCTCGGGCGACACCAGATGTTGAACCGAAGGGATCTCCTTTGCCGAAATCATTTGCTACACCTCCGCTGATTGTCGGGCGTGGCTACTGTAGGCGGGTCGACGGGCGATGACTGTCAATGCGGCGACAATGATCGAACTCGGCAGGGCGCAGCGGCGCGCGCTGCTGCTGGCCAACGCATGGTTCAAGGATCTGCCGGACGACATCGTCGAACGGCTCGCCGCCGCCACCCGGCAGCGCTTCTTCGCCGACGGCGCCGTGGTGCACCGCCGCGGCGATCCGGCCGACGGGCTCTACACCATCGTCAGCGGCGCGGTGCGCATCGGCGCCCAGGCCGCCGACGGCCGCGAGACAGTGCTGACGCTGCTGCAGCCCGGCGCCTGGTTCGGCGAGATCAGCCTGTTCGATGGCCGGCCGCGCACCCACGACGCCCACGCCCACGGCGATACCGTGATCCTCATGGTGCCGCGCCAGGATTTCCAGCAGCTGCTCGACACCCGGCCGGAGCTGTACCGCTACTTCATGCCGCTGCTGTGCCGGCGGCTGCGCTCGGTGTTTTCCATGCTCGAGGACCACACCGTGCTGTCGGTGCGGGCGCGCCTGGTCAAGCGGCTGCTGCTGCTGGCCCGCACCGTCGGCGAGGCCAGCGGCGGCGAGCGCGTGCTGAGCCTGTCGCAGGAGGCGCTGGCCAACATGCTGGGGCTGTCGCGCCAGACCGTGAACAAGGAGCTCAAGGCGCTGGAGCGCGAGGGCCTGGTGCGGCTGCATTACGGTCAGATCGGCCTGCCCGATCCGCGGGCTCTGCAGCGGTTGCTGGACGAGGCCGGCTGAGGCGGACCGGGCCTCAGTGCAGCGGCAGGCCCGGTTCGAGCTGGAGCATCAGCAGCTCCAGCAGCAGGGTGGCGCCTAAGGCCGTGGCGGCCAGAACCTGCGGCGGCTGGCCGCCCCAGCGCGGGTCCGGGGTCATCATCCACTGCGCCAGCCGCCGCTCGATCTGGCCTTCGTGGCAGCGCGACAGCCGCTGCTCGCGGATCAGCAGGGTGCGGGCCGCCAGTTCCATGCCGTGACGGACGCAGCGGGTCGCCCAGTCGTCGCCGAAACGGCGTAGGGTCGCGCCGTTGCCGCAGATCTCGCAGTGCGTGGCGGAGCGCTGCTCGGCCTCCTTGACCGCCTGGACCACCTCGGGATTGAGCTCGCCGGCGAAGTAGCAGCGCATGGCGCCGAAGCGGGCGCTCACCGCCAGCCAGGAGAACGTCAGCCGCTCCACCGGCGACAGGATTCGGTGCACGTCCTCGCACAGCTCGGCGAACAGGCCATGCCAGCCGGGCCGTTGATCGAGCGCCAGGCCGTCGCGGATCGGCGACCACTGTTGGAACTGATAGGGGAAGCGGGTCTGCAGGTCGGCCAGAGCGGCAGGAAGCGAGGATCGGCAGCGTCGGGTCATCGCGGGTACCAGCGTTGGGGACGACTGGCGGCGAGGATGCCAGACCCCTGACCGGGCCGACGTGACTGACAGCCAATTTCGGCAGATCGTCCACGCCCCCCGCCGAGCACGGCGCTTTCCTAACTCCGCGTGCCGAATGAGGAATGTTGAAAAGTGTGAACCACTTCGCGATTTTTGCGCTGCACCATATTGCGCACTGCAACATGAGTGGAGATAATGAAGTCCTCCTCCTTAGATATCTCTTCCAAGATATCCTTAACCCGCCGCCCGGCGGGTTTTTTTTGCCCGGCTGACGGTCCCTGGACAGGTTCCCGGCGTCCTTCGCCCATGCCGGCGGCGCGGCGGTGAGCGTAATATGCCGAGGCCGACGCGGCCGGAGCCGGTCGGCTTCATTTGACGGGAGATCTCATGCTCCATCTGCCTACGTCCTTCGTCCTGGCGTACGACGTGCGGCCGCGCGCCGTCGGCGACATCTGGTTCGCGTTCCGCCGCCATGAGCTGCTGGTCGGCGCCGATTTCCTGCCGCCGCGCGGCGTCTCGCTGGCCGAACTGGGGCTAGAGCCGATCCGCGTGCAATGGCTGGGAGAATGGAACGGTCTCGGCTGCTGCTCGGCGGAGTTGCCGCCCGGCGTCGAGGCGCCGCCCGGCATGCAGTTCCGCGATCTGCGGTCGCTGTTCGGACGCCTGCCCGAGGAGCTGATGGGCCTGGCGGCGCACGCCATCCAGATCAAAGAGTGGGATCGGACCCACCAGTTCTGCGGCGCCTGCGGCTCCCCGACCGACTATCACCCCACCCAGCGTGCCCGCGTCTGCACCGACCCGGCCTGCGGGCTGAGCTTCTACCCGCGCCTGGCGCCGGCCATGATCGTCGCCGTGGAGCGCGGGCCGGAGATCTTGCTGGCGCGCTCGCCGCACTTCCCGCCCGGGATCTACAGCGTGCTGGCCGGCTTCGTCGAGCCCGGCGAGAGCGTCGAGGGCGCGGTGTATCGCGAGGTGCTGGAGGAAACCGGCATCCGTGTCAAGAACATACGTTACTTCGGCAGCCAGCCCTGGCCGTTCCCGCACTCGCTGATGCTCGGTTTCCAGGCCGAGTACGAGGGCGGCGAGGTCCGGCCGCAGCCCGGCGAGATCGAGGACGCGGCATTCTTCCACGTCGACGCCCTGCCCAAGACCTTCCCGGGGCGGGTCAGCATCTCCCAGTGGCTGCTGCACGATTTTCTGCGCCGCCACGGCCGCGCCCCCTGACCGACCTTGCCGGACGAGACGGAACCGCCGACCATTGGGGGCTTTCGTTTCACCGACGGGGCTCCGGTCGTCGGCCGGGGCTCGTCCACAATTCGAGTTTCGATCCATGCATCCAGCAGATTTCGACATTCCCGGCGATTTTCGCCATTGGCCGGGTGACGCCGCCGAGGACCACATCGGTCCGTTCTTCTTCCGTCCCACCGAGTTCGGCTGCGAGACCGCCTTCCGGGTGCGTCCGCACAACCTCAACGGCGGCGGCCGCGTCCACGGCGGCGTGCTGATGGCGTTCGCCGACTACACCGTCTGTCTGGCGGCCACCGCCGGTACCGACGAACATGTCGTCACCGTGAGCTTCAACAGCGAGTTCGTCGCCGCGGTGCAGGCGGGCGACCTGGTGCTGGGGCGGGGCGAGCTGGTGCGGCGCGCCACCAGCCTGGCCTTCACTCGCTGTACGCTAACGGTGGACGACAAGCCCGTGCTGGTCGCCAGCGCGGTGGTGAAGCGCGTGCGCCGCTGACCGCGTCGATAACGAAACCCGCCAGGAGAGAAGCATGATCTACAGCCTCGAAGAACGCCGCGTGCAACTGCTCGACGGGCCGCATTTCATCGCCCCCAACGCCACGCTGATCGGCTCGGTGACGCTGCACCGCAACGCCAGCGTCTGGTTCAACGTGGTGATCCGCGCCGACAACGATCCGGTGGTGATCGGCGAGGACAGCAACATCCAGGACGGCACGGTGATCCACACCGACACCGGCTATCCGCTCACCATCGGCCGCGGCGTCACGGTCGGCCACAAGGCCATGCTGCACGGCTGCACCATCGGCGACTACAGCCTGATCGGCATCAACGCCGTGGTGCTCAACGGCGCCAAGATCGGCAAGTACTGCCTGATCGGCGCCAACGCTCTGATCCCGGAAGGGGTGGAGATTCCCGACGGCTCGCTGGTGATTGGCTCGCCGGGGCGGGTCAAGCGCACCCTGAGCGAGGCCGAGCGCAAGATGCTGGAAGCCAGCGCCCGGCACTACGTGGAAAACGGCCGGCGCTATCTGCTGTCGCTGCGCGCGCAGGATTGACCGTCGATCTCGCCAGCCGCGCCGCCGCTTCGCGAGCTCGGCGCGTTCAGTTGTCGGAACGGGGGGCCGTGTCGGTGAGTCGCGTGAACAGCGCGTCCGCCGCCGGCTCGCCGCGCAGCGCGGTCAAGGCCAGCTGCGCGGCGCGGGCCCGTTCCCCTGCCGCGACCAACCGTTCCAGGGTCGGCGCCAGTACGCCCAGATAGCGGCGGCGGCTGCGCTCGCGCTCGGCCTCGATCCAAGCATCCTCGAAACCGGCCAGTAGCGGTCTGCGGTAGCTGTCGATCAGCCGTTCCAAGGCCGCTTGCCAGAGGGCCGGCGGCCGCTCCTCGATGAGGGCCGCGGACAGTGTCGCCAGGTCCCGTTCGATCCAGTGGGTGTCCCAGCTGCACACGGCCGGGTTGAGCGCCACCGTGCCGTCCTGCAGCAGGATCGCCTCGTCGCGGCCGAGCAGGCGGCGCAGCCGGTGCAGGGTGGTGTTGAGGCTGGCGGCGGCGGCATCGCCGTCGGCTTCCGGCCACAGCCGGTCCATGACCTGCTCGCGGCCGAGCCAGCCCTCCGGCCGGGCGGCCAGCAGCCGCAGCAGTTCCAGCGGCTTCTGCTGCGCCTTTCGGCCGGCGGCCGGCGGGTGGCCGTCGACTTCGACGTGGAAGCCGTCGTGGCAGACGATGCGTACCGGGTAAGGCCAGTCGCGTCCGGCGTCGGCCGGCGGCGCGAGCCGGCGGGTGCGGATCACCGCGCGCACGAAATCGGTTTCGATCCCCGCCGCCAGCGCTTCGGCGCATAGCGCCGCCAGTCCCTCCGGCTGCCACCAGACCGCGGTCTGCAGCCCCCAGCGCCGGCCGAGTGCGAACGCTGCGTGCAGCTCGCGCAGCGCGGCGGGGCGGTCGCCTTCGGCCAGCGCCAGGGCGGCCAGATCGAGGCGGGCGACGTACTGCATGTTGTAGCTGGGCATGCGCTCGGCGAAGGCCAGCGCGCTTTCGGTCTGCGTCCGGGCCTCGTCCAGGCGACCGGCGGCGTACAGGGTGTGGCCGTAGATCAGCTGCGCCAGCGCCAGCGGGAACGGCGTGCCGGCGGCTTCGGCCAGCTCCACGGCCGAGCGGCCATGGGCCAGCGCCTTGGCCGGTTCGCCGCGCTGGGCGGCGGCCCAGGCCGCCAGGCCGTCGAAGTGAGAGCTGTCGAGCAGCCGCTCGGGCCGCAGCAGCGGCCGCATGAGCTCGATGTAACGGGCGGCGGCGGCTCTGTCTCCCGCGCCCAGGGCGCCGTACGCGCCTTGCGCCAACAGCGGCAGGTTGAGCATGCGGATGCCGCTGCGTTCGGCCACCGCCAGCCCGCGCTCGACCGCCTGGTCGATGCCTTCCTCGGGATGGGTGAACCAGAGATAGAAGGCCTCGACGTGATGCCAGCTCAGCGCCGCCAGCGGCGAGACCTCGCGTTGCGCGCCGCGCCGCAGCCGCTCGATCACCACGGTGGCGTCGGCGAACTCGCCCTTCCACAGGTAGTAGCGCAGCAGCGGGATCGCCGCCCGCAGGCGCATTTCGTAGTCGAATGGCAGCGCCAGCAGGTTGCGCAGTTGGCCGGCCAACGCCGGCAGGCGCGGATCGGTCGGGCGGCAGAACAGCAGCCCGGCCAGCAGCAGCACCTGCGCCCGGATGCGCCAGCGCAGCAGGCGCGGGTTCAAGCCGACGTCGGCGGCGCCGTTGTCAATGTCCAGCCAGGGCAGCAGCGTGTGGAAGGTATCCCAGGCGTGCAGATGGCCCTCGACCACCCCGCACCAGGCGCGCAGCCGGCCCAGCGCTTCGCCGGCGCGGTCGAAGCCCTGCCAGGCCAGCTCGAACCAGCGCCGCGCCTGCGCGGGCTGGAACGGCAGCAGGCTCTGGCCTTGCCAGTACGCCAGCCACGGGTCGGTGCGTCGCTGCTCCTCGGGCAGCAGGGCCAGCCAGTGCTGCAAGGGGCGGTGCAGCTGGTTCCGCAGCAGGTCGTCGGCGTGCTGGCGGATGGTGCGCGCCAGCGCGTCGTGATCGTCCAGCTCGTGGTACAGCGCCATGGCCCGGTCCAGCTCGCCCTGGCGCTCGAGCAGCGGTGCCGCCTGCCGCAGCAGCGCTTGCAGGCGCTCGGCCGGCAGCGTCCGCCGCGCCTGCCATTCGAGGAAGCGCTGGAACAGCGGGTGCAGGCGCCAGGCATCGCCGGGCCGGAGACAGTCGACGAAGAAGCAGCGCCGGTGCAGCTCGTCCAGCACCAGCGCGACCTGGAGGTCGCCGGCCAGGGCCTCGGCGGCGCGCCGCTCGATCACCGGCAGCAGGGCCAGGCACAGCAGCAGCCGCTGCACGCGCGGCTCGAAGTCGGCGAACACCTGGGTCATGAAGTAGTCGAACAGCAGCTCGCCGCTGGCGACGCCGGCTTCGCCGCCGGCGCTGTCGGCGCGCAGCAGCAGAATGGCGCCGGCCATCCAGCCGTCGCTAGCGGCGATCAGCGCCGCCAGCCGCTCCGGTGTTGGCACCTCCAGCCCGGAAGCCTGGGCGATGGCTGCCAGTTCCGTCGCCGAGACTTTCAGCTCGGCGCCGCTGATCACGGTCAGCTCACCGTGCACTTGGGCGCGAGCGCAGGCGCTGGGCGGCGGTTCGCGGCTGATCAGGAACAGCCGGCCGGCGGCGGGTGTCGCTATCAGCGCGGCCAGCGCCTCGGCCATGCCCTCGGTCCGAGTCAGGTGATGGACGTCGTCGAGCACGACGGCGGTGCCGACGGGTAGGAACGACAGCAGCCCGGCGAAGAACTCGCGGGCGAACGTCGCCACGTCCAGTTCCTGATCGGCGTGGTAGGCCGGCAGCTTCGGCCGGCGCCGGCCGGTGCACGCGGCGGCAGCCTGGGTCAGGCCGGCGAAGAAGCGCGCCGGCTCCTGGTCCTCGGCGCCCAGCCGGTACCAGAGAAAGGGCTGGCGCTGGCTGGCGACGGTCATGCCGATCAGTACCGACTTGCCGGAGCCGGGCGCGCCGTGCAGCCAGAGCGCGCGCGTCGGCAGCGCGGCCAACCGCCGCTGCAGGGACTCGCGGGCGATGGCGCGCGGCAACTGCGGCGGGGTGGTTTTTGCCAGAGCGGTGTAATGCGCAGTCATGAACGGGCACACGGCTGGTCGATGAACCAGCCCACTATACCTGCCTTCGTCGGGTCATGACGGCGCACCGGCGCGACTGGCGCGCCGGGATCGGTGCATCCGATCCGACCGTCGATGCTGGAAGCTGGAAGATGGCGACCCGCAGGGGACTTGAACCCCTGGCCTCTTGCGTGACAGGCAAGCGCTCTAACCGACTGAGCTAGCGGGCCGTGTCTGCGACTGCTCGTTTCACCAGTGGCCTTGCGGCGGCCGAGGTGCGAGAATCCGGCGGCTTGCGCGCTTTGCAGCGCGAAGTGGCGCGCATATTAGCCGCTCTTTTCGTCGTACGCAAATCCCGCGTGATGATTTCCTGGCGGCGGCGCCGCCGGCGTCGCTCAGGGCCGGCTCAGAGCCGGCGAAAAATCGAGGAGTTTCAGTGAGAACCGCCAAGTTCGTAAGCGGCTCGACCCTGCGCCACATGCTGGTCATGACCGGCACTTCCACGATCGGCCTGCTGGCGGTGTTCGGGGCGGACCTGATCAACATCTTCTTCCTCAGCCTGCTGGATGCGGTGGAGCCACCGTCGGCGGTGGGCTACGCCAGCGCCATCACCTTCTTCACCATCTCGGTCTGCATCGGCTTGTCCATTGCCGCCAGCGCCCTGGTGGCGCAGGCGCTGGGGGCCGGCGGCGCGGCGCGGGCGCGCCGCTATGTGGTCAACGTCGGCGCGCTGACGCTGTTGATCACCGTGCCCTTGTCCCTGGCGGTGACACTCGGCGGGCCGGTGCTGCTGCGGCTGCTGGGGGCCGAGGGTCGGACCTTCGAGCTGGCGCTGGGCTATCTGAACATCCTGGTGCCGAGCACGCCGCTGCTGGCGCTGGCGCTGGTGGCCGGCGGCGTGCTGCGGGCGCTGGGCGACGCGCGCCGCGGCATGTACGCCACGCTGTTCGGCGCGGTGGTGAACGCCGCCCTGGACCCGCTGCTGATCTTCGTGCTGGACATGGGCGTGAACGGCGCGGCCGTGGCCGCCGTGTTCAGCCGGGTGGCGATGCTGGCTTACGGTGGCTATGTGGTGATCCGGGGGCATCGCCTGATCGGCCGCTTCCAGCGGGAGCGGTTCGCCGCGGACTTGCGGCCCATGCTCGCCATCGCGCTGCCAGCGATTTTCACCAACATCGCCACTCCCATCGGCCAGGCGTACGTGACCGGCGCCATGGCGCGTTTCGGCGACGAGGCGGTGGCGGGACTGGCGGTGATCAGCCGGCTGGTGCCGGTGGCGTTCGCCGGTTTGTTCGCGATGTCCGGGGCGGTGGGGCCGATCATCGGCCAGAACTTCGGGGCCGGCCGTATCGATCGGGTGCGCGGTACCTTGCACGATGCCTTGCTGGTGGCGGCCGGCTACACGCTGCTGGTGAGTCTGCTGCTGCTGGTCGGGCAGGATCTGATCGCCGACCTGTTCCAGGCCCGCGGCGGCGGGGCGGAGCTGTTGTCCTTCTATTGCACCTGGATTGCCGTATCCTTCTTCTTCGTCGGCGCCACTTTCGTCACCAACGCCGCCTTCAACAACCTCGGTTACGCCTACCTCGCCACCGGCTTCAATTTTGGCAAGGCCACGATCGGTACCGTTCCCTTCGTCGCCGCCGGCGCGGCGTGGTACGGCGCGCCCGGCGTGCTGATCGGGCAGGCGGTCGGTGGGGTGGTGTTCGGTGTGGGCGGAATCGCTGCGGCCTTCTGGCTGATCGGCAGACTGGCGCGCAAGCAGCCGCTGGCCGTGGCCGCCGCGACCGGTTCGTAGAGTCAGCGAGAGGTACAAGTCGATGGCGACGATTTATCTGGTGCGTCATGGCCGCGCGGCCGCCGGTTGGGATGCCGATCCGGATCCGGGATTGCACGACGAAGGGCATGAGCAGGCCCGGGCCATGGCCGCGAAGCTGGCGCCGAAGGGGCCGTTGGCGCTGCTGTCCAGCCCGATGCAGCGGGCGCGCGAGACGGCCGCGCCGCTGGCGGTCGCCTGGGATCTGGCGCCGCTGATCGAGCCGCGGGTGACCGAGATTCCGTCGCCGACCCCGGACCTGGCCGAGCGCGGCCGCTGGCTGCGGGAGATCGCCACTCGCCGTTGGAGCGAGCTGGACGGACCGGTGCTGCGCTGGCGCGACCAACTGCTGGCGGCCTTGGCCGAGATCGAGCGCGATAGCGTGGTGGTGAGCCATTTCATGGTGATCAACGCCGCCGCCGGCGTCGCTATCGGCGATGACCGGGTGGTGCACTTCCGGCCCGATTACTGCTCGGTCACCGTGCTGCGTAACGATGGCGGCCGGCTGCAGCTGGTGGAGCTGGGCAGCGAGGCGCAGACGCGAGTGCTGTAGCGGTTGACCGGGCCATGGCCGTGGCTACCCGCTTGGCCGCTTCCGTGCCGGCCCGCCCCCGCGGGGCGTGGTAGTTAGCAAGCTATCGGTAACCGCGCTAGAGTACGGCCTCTTTGTCCTCGCAACCGGCCGAGGAGAGTTTGAAGGGGGAGAGCGGCCATGGCCGAAACGGTACAACATCTATTGCAACTGCTGGACCTGGAGCGTATCGACGACAACCTGTTCCGGGCCGACAACGAGGATCCCGCCCGGCGGCGCGTGTTCGGCGGCCAGGTGCTGGCCCAGGCGCTGATCGCCGCCGCGCGCACGGTGGAAGGCCGCGCCGCCCACTCGCTGCACGCCTACTTCCTGCGGCCGGGGGATCCGAGCGCCAAGATCGTCTACGACGTCGAGCGCATTCGCGACGGCGGCAGCTTCACCACCCGGCGGGTGGTCGCCCGTCAGCACGGCCAGCCGATCTTTTCGATGTCGGCGTCGTTCCAGATCGAGGAGTCCGGCTTCGAGCATTCCGATCCGATGCCCGCGGTGCCGGCGCCGGAGGCGCTGGAGTCGGAGCTCGACTATCACCGGCGGCTCGCGCCCCGCCTGCCCGAGAAGATCCGCGGCGCCTTCACCCGGGAGCGGCCGATCGAGATCCGCCCGGTGCAGCCGCTGGACCTGCTGGCGCCCGAGGTGGGGCCGGCCCAGCGCGATTTCTGGATCCGCACCGGCGTCGAGCTGCCGGACGATCCGCTGATCCACCAGGCGCTGTTCGCCTACGCTTCGGACATGCATCTGCTGGTCACGGCGCTGCTGCCGCACGGGGTGACCTATCTCAACCGCAATCTGCAGCTGGCCAGCATCGACCACGCCATGTGGTTCCACCGGCCGTTCCGGATGGACGACTGGCTGCTGTACGCCACGGATTCGCCCAGCGCCAGCGGGGCCCGCGGCTTCACCCGCGGCGCGCTGTTCGACCGCAACGGCGTGCGGGTGGCGTCGACCACGCAGGAAGGGCTGACCCGGATGCGCCAGCCGGCACCGAAGCCGCAAGCGTAGGCGCTCAAGTTTTCCGGGCCGCTGCCGACATCCGCAGCGTTGCCCTTATCGAGGCCGCCATGCATCAAGAATCCAATCCGTTTCTAACCAGCCCGATCGACAGCGATTGGTTCCTTCGCAGCCTGGTGCAGGCTGTCAATCGCCACGATCTGATGCTGGGCATCACCCTCACGGTCGGCGGGACGCTCATTACCGGCACGCTGGTGCCCGGGCACGAGTACTTCCGCGATCTGGCCGAGCAGGTGGCGGCCTCGGCCGACGACGAGGAGGCGGCGCAGCAGCTGCGCGACACCTTCGCCAGTCTGGGCGCCATCTACGCGCGGGGCGGGGAAGACGGTGACCAGTTGCCGTCCTACATCCACCTGCGCGACGTGCGCTTCTTCAGCCCGGGCGGCGGCTCGCTGCCGGATCACGACGGCGTGTGGTGGCGCGGTCGCATCGACCAGGTGCAGGGCTTCGTGCTGGGCAACGTGGTGGCCTGAGCGGGCGTCGAACGAGAGCGGCCCCTCCGCCCGCGTGGCGGGGGAGGGGCTTGCGGGCCGGCCATCCGGCAAAGGCGCGCTTACTGCGCCGGCTTGCGGGGCCGGTCCTCGCCGCGCTTGCCGTCCCGCTTGGCGGGGCGGTCGTCCTTCGACAGCACGCCGTCGTCGTTGCGGTCGGCCTTGTCGAAGTGGGCGGTGGCGATGGCGGTGAACTCGTCGGCGGAGACCACACCGTCGCCGTCCCGGTCCATCATCTTCAGGCGGCGCTCGGCCTGTTCGCGGCGCAGCCCCTGGTCCAGCTCCTCGGCGCTGAGCACGCCGTCACCGTTGCTGTCGAAGCGGGCGAAGCGCGCTTGCTGGGCTTGGACCACTTCCTCCCGGGTGATCTGACCGTCCTTGTTGGCATCCAGCTGGGCGAACCACGGCCCGTGGCCGTGCGGACCCCGGTGCGGTCCACCTTGACCCGCCACCGCGGCGGTGCCGGCGAGGGAGAGAATCAGAGCGGTCGCTACGATTTGCTTTTTCATGGTCGCTTCTCCTGCGGTTTCTGTCTGTCGGCCCCTTCGGCCTACGGTTCCTAAGCTACGTCCGGAGTCGCCAGCAAATGTGGCCGGATCTTGAAGAAACCATGGAGACGCGGTTGCGCGCCGGGGCGGCGCCGACGGTGGGCGGACCGCCCATGCCGGGCGCGATACCTTTGCCTTACGCGCTGTTGCGGTAGGTCGCCACCAGCACGTCCCGGTAGGCGGGCTGGGTCGGATCGAGGGGTTCGATCGGCGTCACTCCGTGCATCACCTTGCGGTCGTTGACCAGGGCGGTGTCGAGCGGGTCGGTGAGCGTGAAGCTGTCGAGCCGCCGCTGCGCCAGATCGAAGATCTCGGTGGTGCCGCTGGCGATGTTGACCCGCCGCACCATCATCACCAGCACGAAATCGGTGCCGTCGCGGTGTGCGCCTTCCGGCGTGGGCAAGCCGGGCGTGGCTGGGCCGGCCTCGATGCGGAACTGGTGCACTTCCACGTGCGCCCGCCCCCGCGGGAACAGGTGGCGGAACAGTCCCAAGCCGATTTCCAGCACCGTCTGCATGCTCGGGCCGGTGAGGATTTCGGGAGCGATCGGTTCGAAGTAGCGGGGGATGCCGCCGTTGAGGCGGTTGTATTCGAGCGACTGATAGTGCGGCTGATGCGGCTCGCGCACCAGCCGGTCGCTGTCGGCCGCGGCGCTGAGCACGGCGTAGCGGCGCCGCCGGTAGCGGCCGCCGTCGGCCATGTAGGTATCGAGCGGCATGTCGTTCCAACTAGCGGCGAACGCCGCCCAGTCGGCCAGCGCGTCCGCCCGCCGCAGCTGCAGGCAGTCGCGCGTCTCGGCGCCGGGCAGGAAGTGGAAGTCGGCGGCGCGTATACGGTCGGCGAGTTGCGCGAGGCGTTGATCGTAGGCGCTGGGGTCGGAAAGCGGAGCGGAGCGGTCGGGGACTTGCATGGAAGGTGTAGGCGAACCTCTCGGCGCGGAAGCGGGCGTTCGGGCCCAATGAGTCAGGCGTCAGAGTGTCGCGCCGTTTGCCGCTCCGTGCCAAGAGTCGATCGCGTTTTCCGGCTTTTCAGCCGGCTTGGGGCGCCGCCGCGCTGGGCTGGCGGGCGGCGGCCCGCAGCTGCGCCAGCAGCTCCGGTCCGGACCAGGGCCGCCGCTGGCCGTTCTCGGCCTCGCGGATCAGCGCCACCAGCCGGGCGTTGACCGGCGCCGCGCGGCCGAGCCGCTGCGCCAGGCGCACGATCTCGCCGTTGATCCAGTCGATCTCGGTCTTGCGGCCGGCCTGCAAGTCTTCCCAGGTCGAAGAGCGCGCCAGCGGGTCGATGGCGAGCATGCGCCGGGCCAGCCGCTGAAACAGACCGTCCGGCAGGCTCAGCACCAGCGGCAGCAGGCGCGGCGGCAGCGGCGTGATGCGGGCCGGGCGGATGCCGGCGGCGGCGTACAGCCGCAGCGCCTCGCCCTGGGCCAGCGCCAGGCAGCGGCGGTAGGCGCGTTGCGACAGCTCGGTCTTGAGCGGCAGGTCGGACAGGGCGTTGATGGCGTTGTTGAGGTTGAGCAGCAGCTTGGCCCACTGCACCTCGACGATGTCGGCGCGCTCGTGCAGCGGCAGTCCGGCGCGCTCGAAGGCGGCGCGGAAGGGCGCCAGCCGAGCGTGCGGTTGCGCCATCAGATCGCCGCCCGAGCCTTGATGGAAACGCCCCTCGCCGCGCTGGACTACGTTGAACGGCACCATGCCGGTCAGCACCGTCTGCGCCGGCAGATGCCGGCGCAACAGCTCGGCGTTGCCGACGCCATTCTGGAAGCTCACCACTAGCGCCGAGGGCTTGAGCACCGGCGCCAGCTCACGCGCCGCCTGTTCGGTCGCGGCCGACTTGACCGTGACCAGCACCAGATCGGCCCCGGTCGCGTCGGCGGGGTCGGTGCTGTAGCGGATTCGCTCGGGTGGCAGTTGGAAGTCGGCGCCCCGATAGTCGCTCAGGCGCAGGCCGTGGCGGGCGATCTCGGCCGCCAGCCGCGGCCGACCGATCAGCCGGACCCGGTAGCCTGCGGCCTGCAGGCGGCCGCCCAGGTAACAGCCGATGCTGCCGGCGCCGAAAACGCAGATTTCGTTATCGAACGTCATTTTTCTCCCCCCCGGGCCCGAACACGGGCTCGGGGGACATTGTTCACGGCGCCGACCGTGGATGCCAGAGCGCGGCTACAGCGACAGCGCCTCGCGGCACTCGGGGATGCTCAGCGACATCGCCACCAGGCTGGGGATGGAGTCGGCGTGCATCTTGCGCATCAGGTTGGAGCGGTGCAGCTCCACCGTCTTGGGGCTGATCGACAACTCCGAGGCCATTTCGCGGTTGGTCTTGCCCTTGATCACCAGATGCAGCACCTCGCGCTCGCGCGGTGTGAGCACGGCGTAGCGCGCGCGCAGCACGTCGTTCTGACGGCGGCGGCGGCGCTGCTGCACGCTCAGCTCCAGCGCCGCTCGCACCCGCTCCAGCAGCAGATGCTCGGAACACGGCTTGGTGAGGAACTCCAGCGCCCCCGCCTGCATGGCCCGCACCGCAGTGGGCACGTCGCCGTGGCCGGACAGGAAGATGATGGGAATGCTGTGGCCTTCGCGGTTCAGCCGCTCCTGCAGCTCCAGGCCGTTGAGCCCTGGCATGCGCAGATCGAGCAGCAGGCAACCGGGTTTGGCGGGATCCCAGGCGGCGAGGAATTCGTCGGCATCGGCGAAGGCGCGCGCCTCCAACGACACCGAGGACAGCAGCCAGCACAGCGAATCGCGCATGGCCGCATCGTCGTCCACCACATAAACGATCGGCTGCCGGTCCAGGACGGAGCGGGTAGCCGAAACATCCGCGGATGAAAGCATCATGCGTCGATACCCCCGAGCAAAGGCCGCCGACTGACGCCGCGGCGCGTTCTTCCGGTTATTTCCATGGCGTTGCGCCTTTAAGTGTTGTACCGGCAAGTGTAATCGTGCCCGCGTCTTTCCGGGGGAGAAGGCATCTAGGTATTTCCCCTTGGGGGGAGGGTCAGGCGGTCAGGAACGTGTTCAAGATGGCGGCGACGCGCGCGGGTTGCTCCTCCTGGAGAAAATGGCCGGCCTCGATCCGCTCGATCCGGATGTCGGCGAAGCACTGTTCGAGATGGTTCAGATACTCGGGGACGATGACGGCGTCCTTGTCGCCGTAGACGTAGAGCGCCGGCATCGGCCAGACGTGATCGGTCAGCCCGGCCCAGCGGGCGGCGTCGTCGCGCATGGTGCGGTAGTAGTTGGCGCCGGTGCCGGGAGTGCCGGGAATCCGGTAGCAGCGGACGTACTCCTGAACGGCGTCTTCGGGGAACGGCTGACCGTTCCAGCAGCGCAGGAACTGGCGCAGCCAGATTTCCTCGTTGCCGGGGATCATCGCCTCGGCCAGGCCGTGCTGCTGCTGGAAATACTGGTACCAGTGGTGGCGGCGGCCGCGGGCGTTGAGCGCGTCGACGGCTTCCCGGTTGCCGCGGGCGTTGTTGATTACCAGGATGTTCATGAGCGCCAGCCGCAGAACCCGCTCGGGGATGGCCAGCGCCACCTCCTGGGCCACCACGCCGCCCCAATCGTGCCCGACCAATTGGAAGCGGTCGATGCCGAGGGCGTCGAGCACCGCCACCATGTCCTGCGCCAGCGCCTGCTTGCGGTAGGCGTCGCGCTCCGGCTCGCGATTGCTGTCGCCGAGCCCGCGCAGATCCGGCGCGATGATCCGCAGCCCCGGCTTGAGATACGCGGCGACCGAAATCCAGCAGTAGGAGCTCTCCGGCCAGCCATGCAGCAGCACCAGCGGCGCGCCGCCGGGATCGCCGCCCTCACGGTAGGCGAAGCGGCCACGGGCGGTGTCCAGGAACTGGGGCTGCGACAGGGACATGGGGCTCCTCCGGTAGTTGGTCGTTATGGTCGTCGCCGCGGTGGCGCGGTGCGCGAGATCGCTACACCAAGAGCCTATAGCAGGCCCGGACTCAGGGCCATGTCCGCCGCCGGCCGTCGATTAGCCAATCGTGATTTTTTCGCCGAGGGGGGCTTCCATCCGCCGCGCTCTGCTGGTAGAGTACGCGCCACCTGACGCGTTGAGGCGGAAACGCCGCGACGCCAGATGCAAAGCGGGAATAGCTCAGTTGGTAGAGCGCAACCTTGCCAAGGTTGAGGTCGCGAGTTCGAGCCTCGTTTCCCGCTCCAGATCCCCTTGGTGTCCGCATACCACCCCGTACCGGGGCCGCTTCGGTGCGGAAACCGCAGGGCGGGGCCAGCACTGGCCCCGCCGTTTTTTTATCCCCCGATAATTTTCCCGCGACAGCCGCCGGGCGCAGCGCCTTTCGGCGCCCGCGCTCTTGAAGAGCCCGCGCCGGCCCCGCAACTAGCATTCAGCGCATTCGTCGCGCCGGCCTCGGGCCCGCGCCGCTGCCATCCCATCTCAACGGGGGCCGCGCACCTATGAACGTCCATCGGCTTGTCTGCGGTCACGTCCCATGAACGGAGACCGCGACTTCGATCGTGGCTTGGAAAGCCTGGAACGCACCCTCGGCCGGCTGCGGCGGGAGCGGCGCCTGGCGGCCGAGCAGGGGGCGTGGGCGGCGCTGGCCGGCGCGCTCGGTGATCGGCATCGGCGCCAGAGCGAGCGCCTGTGGTCCTGGCTGCGGTCAGGGCTCGAACCGCGGCCGAGCATGATGGCGGAGGCCGCGGGCGACGATGCGGCGACCGCGCGCGTGCTGGCGCTCAGGTGGGTGAGTCCGGAGCTGGTGGTGCTGCGGACCAGCCGCCCGCTTCGGCTGAGCTATGCCGCCGGGCAACACGTCAAGCTGCAGGTGGGGGAGGTGACCCGCACCTATTCGCTGGCGTCGGCGCCGCACGAGCCGCATCTGGAGTTTTTCATCGAGCTGCATCCGGGCGGGGCGATGAGCGAGGTGCTGCGCACCCTGCGTCCGGGACGGACGGTGCGGGTTTTCTCACCCGGCGGCGATTTCCGCCTGAGCCGGAGCAAGCGCCGGCATGTCATGGTGGCGACGGTCACCGGCATCGCGCCGTTCGTCAGCCTGCTGCGCGACGCGTTGCGCGCCGAGGCCGGCGGCGCGGCGGTGTTCCATGTGCTGCACGGCGCCAGCTATCAGGATCAGTTCGGCTACCGCGACGAGCTAACGGCGCTGGCCGCGCGATTTCCGGGGCGGCTGTTTTATCTGCCGGCGGTCAGCCGCGCCGGGGAGCCGCGCAACGCCGGCTGGCGCGGTGCCACGGGACGCGTGATCGATCTGGTGGAGCTTTACCTGCGGCAACACGGGCTCGGCGCCGCCGACACCGCGCTCTACGCTTGCGGCCACCCCGACATGGTCGGCGGTGTGCGCAAGCGCTTCCGGCCGCTCGGCTTCGAGCTGCGGGTCGAGTCGTACTGAGCGCTCGCCAGCGGTCCAGGTTTCGTTCGCGCTCCGTCTGGGGGAGGATAGGGGGCCGCGGCGGCCCGTCGTCGCGAAGCAGCCAGAGGAGAGAAATAACGATGTATTACGAGAGTTTGCGCGGAAAGCGGGTGGTGATCACGCAGGCGCGGGACTTCATGGGGCCCGCGTTGTGCGAGGTATTCGGCGAACTCGGCGCCGAGGTGATCGCCGACGACGGGCCGATGACCGATCCGCAGCGCCCACGCCAGTTGATCGAACAGGCCGGACGGGTCGACGTGCTGATCGCCAATCTGGCGATACCGGCGCCGCGCTCCTGGGCCCACCAGGTCGAGGACGAGGAATGGCGCGAGGTGTTCGCGCACCTGGTCGATCCGCTGCCGCTGCTGTGCCGGGCGGTGCTGCCGCAGATGATCGAACGCCGCGCCGGCAAGATCGTGGTCATGGGCAGCGCCTCGGCGCTGCGCGGGATGAAGCGCACCTCCACCTACAGCGCCGCGCGCGGCGCGCAGCTGGCCTACGTGCAGGCGGTGGGCGTGGAGGTGGCGCCGCATAACGTGCAGGTCAACGCCATCGCCCAGAATTTCGTCGACAACCCGACCTATTTCCCGCCGGAGATCCAAGCCAATCCGGCGTTCCAGCAGCGCCTGGCCAGCGAGGTGCCGGTGGGGCGGCTGGGAACGCCGCGCGAGGACGCGCTGTTCGCCGCCTTCCTCGCCAGCGACGCGGTCAACTTCATGGTCGGGCAGGCGTTCCCGTTCTGCGGCGGCTGGGTGACGCGCTGACATGGCGGGGCCGCTCAGCCGCAGCATCGGCGTCAAGGCCCGCATCGCCTCGGTCGAGGCGATGCTGCCGCGGGTGGCGGCCCTGGCCGACGGCCCGCCCGAGCGGATCGAGCAGGACGACACCTTCTTCTGCTGCCCCAATGGGCGGCTGACGCTGCGGGCCTTCGCCGGCGGTGGCGGAGAGCTCCTCTTTTATCGAAGGCCCGCCGGCGCCGGGCCGCGGGAGTCCTGGTGCCGGCGAGTGCCGGCCAGCGAGCCGGACGCCCTGCGCGTGCTGCTGAGCGAAGCCCTGGGCGAGATCGGGCGGGTACGCAAGCGGCGCCTGGTGTTTATGATCGGCGCGATCCGCGCGCATCTGGACCAGGTGTCCGGCCTGGGCGATTTTCTCGAATTGGAGGCGGCGCTGGCGCCGGGGCAGGATGCCGAAGCGGGGAGGGCGCCGATCCTGGATCTGCTCGATCGCCTGGACATTACCCCCGTCCAGTTGATCGAGGGCGCCTACATCGAGTTGCTCGGGGGCGGCCACTGAGCGGTATCGGCGATTTCCGCTATTCGCGGCCGGCTTCCAGGCGCTATTGTCGGGAACGGATACACAGGGAGCGTGTTGTCATGGCCAGCAAGGCGAGCATGCGCAAGCTCAGCGCAGGCGATAGGACGTCTTTCACCAATCACACCGGCACGGCGGTCCAGTTCATGCTGCGCACCGACAGCGGCAGCATGGTGCGCACCACGGTGCCGATCGGTGCCACCGTCGACGTCGTCATGGGGCGGGAGAACGGCGTTCTGTACATCCTCGAACCGGAACAGGCGGCGGGGCGGCTGCGGATGGTGGCCTCGCGCACCAAGTCCTGAAGCCCCGCCGCGGGAGCGCGACGGGGCCGACGGCGGCGCTCAGCGCTCGGCGCTTCGCGCCGTCGGTTCTTCCGCTTGGGGGAGATAGGCGGCGCAAACCTGCGCCAGTTCCCGCGCCGAGGCCTCGTTGGTCGACCCCGGGTGGTTCTGGTGCAACTGCATCCAGCAGAAAACGCTGTATTGGTCGCGATCCGATGGCATGTTCTTGCTTCTCCGTGTCCGTTGGCTGGATACAGCGTAGGCCGCGCATGTCTGGTTGGGAAATCGATTGAAATGTTCTCTTCGATAGCCACCATAAATGAGTTGGCTATCTATCCTGGAGTTGCGCTATAACCGGCGGGCTGCACAGCCAGGAGAGAGCAAAAATGACGTTCAAAGCCGTGTTCTGGGATTTCGGTGGCGTCATGACCACCAGCCCCTTCGAAGCGTTCCGTCGCTTCGAGCGCGAAAACGGGCTGCCGCAGGATTTTCTGCGCGGCATCAACGCCACCAATCCGGATAACAACGCCTGGGCCCGGTTCGAGCGCAGCGAAATCGACCTCGATGCTTTCGACCGCGAGTTCGAGGCCGAGAGCCGCGCGGCCGGCTATCCGGTACCGGGCCGCAAGGTGATCGAACTGCTCGGCGGCGACCTGCGGCCGGAAATGGTGGCGGCGCTCAAGCGGATCCGCGAGCGCTACCGGGTGGCCTGCATCACCAACAACGTGCGTGCCGGCCAGGGGCCGAGCATGCATACCAGCGCCGCTCGCGCCCAGGAGATCGCGGCGGTGATGGCGCTGTTCGAGCACGTGGTGGAATCGTCCAAGCTGGGTATGCGCAAGCCCGATCCGCGCATCTACCTCCACGCCTGCGAGCTGGTGGGCGTGGCGCCGCAGGAGGTGGTGTACCTCGACGATCTGGGCATCAACCTGAAGCCGGCCAAGGAGCTGGGCATGGCCACCGTGAAGGTGGTCGAGCCGCGCGCGGCGCTGCAGCAGCTCGGTGAGCTGCTGGGCATGAACCTGATCGAGGAGACGGTGGCGGGCTGATGACGGCCCGCTTTGGCGATCGCGCCGCTACGCATCGGCCGCGTCCGTCGCGGGCGCGGCCTCCGGTTCCGACAGGTCGGCCAGGATCGTCATACCGCGTGCCGCCGCCCGCGTCCGGTTCGCGGCAGACGTTGCGGGCGGCGGTTGCGAGGGGGCGCTAGGGTGTCGCCGACGGTTGGTCGCCGATCTCCGCGCGCAGCAGGGTTTCGAACTCCGCCCGCAGCAGCGCCTCGAACTGCGGCGCCGGCACGGGGCGGCTGAACAGATAGCCTTGCAGCTCGTCGCAGCCGAACCGCTGCAGCTGCTCGCGCTGATTGTTCTCCTCGACGCCTTCGCCGACCACCTTGGCGCCGAGGGTGTGGGCCATGCCGATGATGGCCGCGGCGATCACCGCGTCGTTGACATCCTGGCTGATGTCGCGCACGAAGCTGCGGTCGATCTTCACCTTGTCGAAGCGGAACAGCTTGAGCTGGCCGAGGCTGGAGTAGCCGACGCCGAAATCGTCGATCACCAGCCGCACGCCCAGGGCGCGGATGCGGTCCAGCAGCCCCTTGGCGTATTCCGGTGCCGCCATCAGGCAGCTCTCGGTCAGCTCCAACTCCAGGCACTCCGGGTGCAGGCCCGATTGCTCCAGGGCCCGGACCACCGCCTGGTACAGTTCTTCGCTGCGGCACTGCTTGGCCGAGACGTTGACCGCGACGCTGCGCAGCGGCAGGCCGGCCTCGCGCCAGCGCTGCGCCTGGCGGCAGGCCTGCTCCAGGACCCAGGCGCCGATCTGCAGGATCTGGCCGGTTTCCTCGGCGACGTCGATGAAGCCGGCCGGGTTGAGCAGGCCGTGCTCGGGATGGTGCCAGCGCAGCAGCGCTTCGGCGCCGCTGATGCGGCCGCTGTCGGCGTCGACGATCGGCTGGTAGTACAGCGCCAGCTGGCCGTGCTGCAGCGCGCGCCGCAGGCCGTTCTCGATTTCCAGGCGCTGCGCCGCTTCGCGGTTCATGTCGGCGGTGTAGAAGCAGTAGCGGTTGCGGCCTTCGGCCTTGGCGCGGTAGAGCGCCGCGTCGGCGTTCATCATCAGGTCGGCGGCGTTGACCGCGTCGTGCGGATACAGGCTGATGCCGATGCTGGTGGTGATCACCAGGCTCTGGCCTTCGAGCACGACCGGGCGGCTGATCGCCTCGATCAGCGCGCGCACCACGCGGACGGCGTCCTCGGCCTGCGCTAGATCGTCCAGCACCACCGCGAACTCATCACCGCCGTGGCGCGCCACGGTATCGCCTTCGCGCACCGCCTCGCTCATGCGCCGGGCGATGGTGCGCAGCAGCCGGTCGCCGACGGCATGGCCGAGGCTGTCGTTGACCAGCTTGAAGTTGTCCAGGTCCACGAACAGCACCGCCACCAGACGCTGGTGGCGATGAGCGTGATAGATGGCCTGTTCGAGCCGGTCCTGGAACAGCATGCGATTGGCCAGGCCGGTGAGCTGGTCGTGGGTGGCCTGGTGCTGGAGTTCGGCTTCGTAGCGTTTGCGCTCGGTGATGTCGCGGCCGATGCAGGAGACGTACTCCAGCTCGCCTTGGTCGTTGTGGTGCGCGATCAGCGCCAGCGACAGCGGGATCTCGCCGCCGTTGCTGCCGTGCAGCGCCAGCTCGCCACGCCACAGCCCTTCCGCAATCAGTAGCGGCCAGGCCTCGTTGAGGAACACCTGCTGCGCCCAGGGCGGCATCTTCTCCAGCCAGTCGTGCTCGCCGAGCGGGCCAAGCGGCGGCAGTCCGAGCAGGCGGCGGCCGGCCGGATTGAGGTACCAGATGGTGCGGCTGGGCGTGAGCACCGCGATGAGGTCGGTGGCGGCGTCCAGCACCGCGGTCAACCGCGCTTGTGTGGCCTCCGCCTGCTTGCGCTCGCTGATGTCGCGCATCACCGCGATCACCAGCTTCTCGTCCCCCACCTGGCTGGGACTGAGGCTGATCTCCACCGGGATCTCGACGCCGTCCTTGCGCTGCGCGCGCACCACCAGACCGCTGCCCATCGGCCGCGGCTCGGGGGCGGCGACGTACTCCTTGCGCAGGCCGCGGTGGCGGTCGCGATAGGCGTTCGGCATCAGCAGTTCGACCGGCATGCCGATCAACTCATCGCGGTGATAGCCGAGCAGCGTCTCGGCGTGGCGGTTGACCTGCTGGATGCGGCCTGCGGTGTCGGTGATGACGATGGCGTCGGCGGCCGACTCGAGCAACGTGCGATGGCGCAGCTCGGCGCGGCGCAGAGCGTTGGACTCGTTCTCCAGGCTGCGGATCAGCTGCTCGGTATAGGCGTTGCCCAGGTTGAGCGCGCGCGCCAGATCGCCGAGCTCGTCGTTGGCGTCGAAGCGGATCCGGCCAGAGTGGTCGCCCGCGGCGCAACGGCGAGCCAACGCCGCCATCGCCCGCAGCGGCTCGATGATACGGCGGTGCACCAGCGCGCCGACGCCCAGCATCAGCACGAAGCTGATCAGGGACAGACCATTGCGCAGCGAGTCCAGGTGCCGTTGGGCCCGCACCTGGGCATCGACGGTCAGCCTCACCAACGCCTCGGCGCTCGCCAGCATGTGGTTGGCGCTAGCGGCGACGCTGTGCTGGATGGCGTGCAGCTTCTCCAGGCTGAGTGTGGGCGGCAGCACTTCCTCCACCGTGCTGCGGTACGCGTGCCACGCGGAGGTCAGCGAGCCGATCGCGCGGCGCAGCGCGTCGCGGTCCGTTTCGAGCAGGGTGGCCACCGAGCTCGACTCGATGCGAGCGAGCGTTTCCTGGTACGCCTCCATGGCTTCGCGCAGAGCCTCGCGATCGACCTGCTGGGGATCCGAGGCCTGGCTCACCAGATAGGCGATGCGCTGACTGAGCATACGCAGCCGGCCGCTGTCGTCGACGCGCTGGGTGGTCTGCTGAATATCGAGCTTGGTGAGGTGACCGATACTGAAATGCCCGGCCCACGTGAGCAGGAACAGAGCCATCACCAGAGCGAATTTCAGTCCAATGCCGAAGCGCCGGCGTCGCCGCGTTGTCGAGCCTGGACCCGATCCCCCCGTGACGAGGGGATGGAACGCCATGGGATCGGTCATCGTAGTTTGAGTTATTCGTATCGCCGCTGGTGTGCGGGCGTTGTCCGCCAAACCCGCTATCGCGGGGTCTCGCTCCGTGCCACTGTTCTTCGGATATGCTCGGCTCAAGCACGTCGGAAGAAAGTGACTTATTAAATTACGATATCAGGATATGTGATATGGGGTATTCCCGAGATAACGCCGGCCGAGCGCGCTAGATAACGGAAAGCGCGCCGCGATGCGGAGGTCTAACTCGGAAGGAAACCCGGGGGAGCGTGCGCCCCGAGCGGGGTAGGACGCGGCGGCGGGAAGTGTCCGGCCGACGCAGCGTCGGCCGGACCGTAGGCAAGGTCAGACCTTCATGCCGGGCATGTTCAGCGACGCGGTGTTGCCGCCGTCCACCGGCAGCGCCTGGCCGGTGATGTAGCTGGCATCGTCGCTGGCGAGGAAGGCGATGGCGGCGGCGACCTCTTCGGGGCGGCCGTAGCGGCGCAGCTCGCAGCGCGACCCGAGCTTGCTCTCCTTGTTGTTGGCGCGGGCGTAGTCGAACACCGGCTTGGTCATGCCGGTCTCGATCAGGCCCGGGCAGACGGCGTTGACGCGGATGTTCCACTGGCCCAGGTCGCAGGCGCTGGTCTGGGTGAAGTTGATCACGCCGGCCTTGGAGGCGCTATAGGCGTTGCCGCCGGCGCCGGAGCGGATGCCGGCCACGGAGGCGGTGTTGACGATGGCGCCGCCGCCCTGGGTCTGCATCTGCCGGGCGACGTACTTGGTGAAGAACATCGGCCCGAGCAGGTTCACGGCGAGCACCTTGCGCCAGACCTCGGCGTCCTGCTCGGTGGCGATGACATAGCTGTTCGGGCCGCCGGTGATGCCGGCGTTGTTGACCAGCACATCGATCCGGCCGAAATGCGCGATCACGTCGGCGACGCAGCGCTCCACCGCCGATTCGTCGGAGACGTCGAGCTTGCGGGTCCACGACTCCGTGCCCGCGGGCAGCAAGCTCACCGTCTCGGCCAGTCCTTCCTCGTTCCAGTCGACCAGCGCGAGTTTGGCGCCTTCGTCGGCCAGCCGCCGGGCGGTGGCGCGGCCGATGCCGCTGCCGGCACCGGTGATCAGAGCGACGCGATTTTCGAAGCGCTTCATATGAGTCTTGCTCCTCCAGGTTATGGCCCGCGACTGGCGGCGGGCGGCTCTTGGTGGTGCGACTGTGGCAGGGCGTCGGGCGGCGGTCAAGAATCACGGAACCAAGTTCCGTTAGGCGAAACAGGGGGCGGCGGCCGATTTGGCCACGGTGGGGGAGGTTGTGCGAGGATAGGCGCGGTTTCACCCCTGCGTACCTATGCGATACGAAAACCTGGTGCTTATCGGTATGCCGGCGGCGGGCAAGACCACCGTCGGTCGATTGTTGGCTCAAGCGCTCGGGCTGGAGTTCCTCGACACCGATGAACTGATCGAGCGCGTCAATGGCAAGAAGCTGCATGAGATTATCGCCGAGCGCGGGCTCGCCGGCTTCCGCGCCACCGAGGAGGCGGCGCTGCTCGGGCTCGATGTGAAGCGCACCTTGATCGCCACCGGCGGCTCGGTGATCTACAGCGAACCCGGCATGCGGGCGCTGCGCCGGCTGGGTCCGGTGGCTTTCCTCAACTGCCCGCTGCCGGTGCTCTCGCGCCGGGTCGGCGACCCGACCGCGCGCGGCATGGTGATCGCCCCCGGGCAGTCGTTCGCCGAGCTGTACGAGGAACGCCTGCCGTTGTATCGGCGCTATGCCGATGTCGAGATCGACTGCGACGAGTTGCCGCCGGAGGTGGTGGCCCGGCGGGTGCGCGCCGCGCTGGCGTTGTAACCCTTAGCCGGATGCCGAGCGCCGCGCGGCTCGGCTTGATCTCGGGCAAGCATCGCCCCATCGAAGCCTTGCACCATAAGGGCAGCAAGCCTTGCTTGCGCGATAGGGGAACGCCGTCGATGCAGTACAAGGACTACTACAAGACGCTGGGCGTGGCGCGCGATGCCAGCCAGGACGACATCAAGCGCGCCTACCGCAAGCTAGCCCGCAAGTATCACCCGGACGTCAGCAAGGAGCCCGATGCCGAGGCCCGCTTCAAGGAGGTGAACGAGGCCTACGAGGTGCTCAAGGATCCGGAGAAGCGCCGGGCCTACGATCAGTTCGGCGCCAACTGGAAGGAAGGCCAGGAGTTCCGGCCGCCGCCCGGCTGGGAACGGGGGTTCGACTTCGCCGGGGGCGGCTATACCGGCCACGGCGATTTCAGCGATTTCTTCGAGACCTTGTTCGGTCGCGCCGGCCGCGGCGCGGGGGTGCGGCTGCGCGGCGAGGATCAGGTGGCGCGAATCAGCATCCCGCTGGAGGCGGCCTATCGCGGCGACACCCAGAGCATCACCCTGTCCATGCCCGAGGTCGGGCCGGACGGGTATATCACCCGTACCACCCGCACCATCAATCTGCGCATCCCGCCCGGCATCACCGAAGGCCAGCGTATCCGCCTGGCGGGTCAGGGCGGTCCGGGGCTGGGGGGCGGCCCGGCCGGCGATCTGTATCTGGAAGTCAGCTTCCAGCCGCACCCGTATTTCCATGTCGACAAGCGGGACATTTTCCTGGACCTGCCGATCACGCCTTGGGAGGCGGCGCTCGGCCACACCGTGACCGTGCCCACCTTGGGCGGCAGCGTGGAGCTGAAGATTCCCGCCGGCTCCCAGACCGGGCGCAAGCTGCGGCTCAAGGGCCGCGGCTTGCCCGGCGATCCGCCCGGCGACCAGTACGTGGTGCTGAAGATCGTCACGCCGCCGGCGCATACCGAGGCGGCGAAGGCTTTCTACGAGCGCATGGCGCGGGAGCTGCCGATGAATCCTCGCGCCGGCTTGGGGGTGTGAGCGTATGGCCAAGCGGGTGAGCGTAGTCAGCGGCGTGGTGCTGGACGAGGCGATGAGCCTCAGCCTCGGCGAGCTGTGCCGGCAATGCGGCATCAGCGCCGAAGCGGTGCTGGAGATGGTGGATGAAGGACTGCTGGAGCCGATCGGCGGCGAACCGGGCAACTGGCGCTTCGCCGGAACGGCGCTGTGGCGGGCGCAGATGGCGCTGCGCCTGACCCGGGATCTGCGGGTCAATCTCGCGGGGGCGGCGTTGGCGCTGGATCTGATGGACGAGCTGGCGGAATTGCGCCAGCGGGTACGGCTGCTGGAGCGGCAATTCCGGACCGACGATCTCGAAGGCTAATCGGGGGATGGGGCTTGAGAGGGCCCTAAGGGCCGGCGCGCCCGACCTGAGCCCCACGGCGCAGGCGCTGGCCGATCAGATGGTGCAGACCTGGGCCAGCGTCGCGCGCACCGGCGTGCCCAAGGCCAAGGGGCTGCCGGAGTGGGAGTGCTTCAACGCCACCGGCAAGGCCATGCGTTTGGAGCCGGGCAAGAGCGCGATGTTCGACGCTTGGGCGGAGTATCAGCGCAGCTTCTGGAAGGGCTGTATCCGAGCAAGTTCGGCGCTCAGTCAGGCCGCTCGCAGAGCCGGACCTGCCGGGCGGCAGGCCCGGCCTTGCGTGATCGCCGTAGCGGTCGGCGCCTATTCGCCGGCGGCTACGGCGCCCCACACCGACCTTCCCTAGACTTCGCCGTTGACGAATCGATCCGTCGCGGGGCTGCATTAAGGCGAATCGCCGCCAGATTCTTCCCGTTGCGCCGGTGCGCGCCCATCCCCATGGGCCAGCTTCCAGCCCGCGCATGGCATCATCCCTGGACCGAGGCGATTGACCAAGGCGACGCCCATGGTTGTGGTGGAAGTCCTGATCATCCTGCTGCTGATCCTCCTCAACGGCTTCTTCGCCATGTCGGAGCTGGCGGTGGTCTCGGTGCGCCGGGCGCGGCTGCAGGCCATGGCCGAGCAGGGCCGGCGCGGCGCCCGCGCCGCGCTGGCGCTGGCCGATGAGCCCGGGCGTTTCCTATCGACGGTGCAGATCGGCATCACTCTGATCGGCATTCTCGCCGGCGCCTTCGGCGGCGCCCGCCTGGCCGAGCCGCTGGCGCGTTGGCTGGCGCAGTGGCCCGCGCTGGCGCCGTGGAGCGGCCAGATCGGCCTGGCGCTGGTGGTCGGCGCCATCACCTACGTCTCGCTCGTGGTGGGCGAGTTGGTCCCCAAGCAGTTGGCGCTGCGCAACGCCGAGCGCATCGCCTGCTGGGCCGCCTACCCGATGGGGCTGCTCACCAAGGGCGCGTCGCCGCTGGTGAGCTTGCTCGATTTCTCCACGCGCGCGGGGCTGCGCCTGTTCGGCGCCGCCGGCGGCGCCCGGATGCCGATCACCGACGAGGAGATCCGCACCATGCTGCGCGAGGCCACCCAGGCCGGCGTGGTGGAAGAGGTCGAGCAGGAGCTGATCACCGGGGTGATGCGCCTGGCTGATCGGCCGGTGGCGGGCATCATGACGCCGCGTCCGGACATCGAATGGCTCGACATCAATGCCGATCCGGCCGAGTGCAGCCGGCGGCTGCGCCGCAGCAGCTACTCGCGGCTGCTGGTGTGCGATGGCAGCATCGACGAGGTCCTGGGCGTGGTGCAGGCCAAGGACCTGCTCGACCGCGGCCTGCAAGGGCTGCCGCTGGATCTGCGCGCCTCGCTGCGCGAGGCGCCCGCCGTTCCCGAGACCATGAGCGCGCTGCGGGTGCTGGACCTGCTCAAGCGCGCGCCGGTGCACATGGCGCTGGTGGTGGACGAGTACGGCAGCGTGATGGGGATCGTCACCCCCGCCGACGTGCTCAAGGTCATCGTCGGCGGTCTCGCCGAGCACGGCGAACTGCCCGAGCGGCGGGCGGTGCGGCGGTCGGACGGCTCCTGGCTGCTGGACGGCGGCATGGCGGTGGACGAAGTCGCCGAACTGCTGAAGCTGCCCGGCCTGCGCGCCAGCGACGACTACCACACCCTGGCGGGCTGGGTGCTGACCCGCTTCGATCGCGTGCCGCAGACCGGCGAGTACATCGACTGGAACGGCTGGCGCTTCGAGGTGGTGGACATGGACGGCCACCGCATCGACAAGCTGCTGGCGGCGCCGCTGCCGGCGCCGACGACCGAGGACTGACGGCAACTCCGCCAGAGAAGGCGGCCGGGCCGTCGCGGCCCGGCCGAAATTCCGGCCAGGGGAGGGCGGGGACCGAAAGGCGCGGTCCGGGCCGGAAGCGCTACATCCTGCCGCTCAGCGCCTTGTCGTCGAGCTCCGACTGCGGCCACAGCTGGATCGACACTCGCCGGTCCAGCGCCAGACCGTCCGGATCGTTACGGTCGGCGCGGGCCCGCTCCGCGCCCAGCGCGACGGTCTCGATGCGATCGGCCGCCACGCCGGCGTCGATCAGAATCCGGCGGATGGTTTCGGCGCGCGCCGCCGCCAGCTTGAGGTTATCCTCGGCCGCGCCGCGGCGGTCGGCATGCCCTTCCAGGCGGACCCGCACGTTCGGGAACTCCCGCAGCGTCTCGCCCAGCTGGGCGATCTGCGCGCGGGCGTCCTCGGTCAGGGACGGCGAGTTGGTGCGGAACAGCACGTCCATGGCCAGCCGGGTCTCCAGCGCCGCCCGCTGGCCCAGCCGCGCCAGCTGGCGGCTGAGACGCTCGCGCTCGCGCGCCAGGGCGGCGTTCTCGTCCCGGGCCGCGGTCAGCTCGCTGTCCAGCGTCTTCACCTGTACCTGGTATTCGGTCAGCTGCGCGGTCAGCTCGCGCCGTTCGGCGTATCCTTCGGCGAGCAGGGCACCGGCGGCGGCGCCGGCGACCAGGCCGAACGGCCCGCCGAGCAGAGCGCCGGCGGCGGCGCCGGAGAGGAAGCCGATCGCGCCTTCGCTGTGATCGAGCTCGGGGCCTGCGGCCTGGGCGACGTTCAGGCCGACAGTGCTGACGATCAAGGCGGTGGCGATGGTTTGCTTGAACATGGTCGTTCTCCTGTCGGTTGCTGCGAGAATGCGTTGATTGGCTCGACAGGAGTCATTTCAGCGCCGCCGCGGGGCAGCGCCGGGGACGGTCTCGGGCAAGGTCGGGATCAATTGTGGCCAAATCATGGCGGCGCGGCCGGCGCTCTCGCCGCGCCGGCCGGGGGAGGACGCATCATGGGGTCGTTGTTTCTGCACGCGCTCGGCGTGGCGCTGGTGGTGGCGTCGCTGGCCTACGCCGCCTACCTGCTGGGCGTGAGTCCGCACTGGATCGGCGTGGTGGTGACCTTCGCGCTCGGCCTGGGGCTGATCGGCATCGCCAAAAGCCGCCGATCCTGACGGCGCGGCGATGGCATGGCGCCGGTCGCTGTGGCAGAGTCTTTCGCCGGGAGAGGACCAATGGCCAGACAGATCGCCATCGTCGAGGACGAGCGCGCCATCCGCGACAACTATATCGAGGCCCTGACCCGCTACGGCTACCAGGTGCGCGGTTACGGTTCGCGCCGCGAGGCGCTCGAGGCGTTCGGCCGCCGGTTGCCGGATCTGGTGATCATCGACGTCGGTCTCGGCGATGAGCCGGAGGGCGGCTTCGATCTCTGCCGCGAGCTGCGGGCCAGATCGGCCACCCTGCCCATCATCTTCCTCACCGCCCGCGACAGCGACCTGGACGTGATCTCCGGCCTGCGGCTGGGCGCCGATGACTATCTCAGCAAGGACGTGAGCCTGCCGCACCTGCAGGCGCGCATCGCCACCCTGTTCCGCCGGCTCGACGCGTTGCTGGCGCCGCCGGCGCAGGAAACCGTGCTGCGCCACGGCGCGCTGGAAGTGGAGACCGAGCGGCTGATCGTGCGCTGGCGCGGGCAAGTGGTGCCCCTGACCGTGACCGAGTTCTGGCTGGTGCGGGCCCTGGCCCGCTATCCCGGGCACGTCAAGAGCCGCGACCAGCTCATGGACGAGGCGCAGGTGGTGGTGGACGGGCCGACCATCACCTCGCACATCAAGCGCATCCGCAAGAAATTCCTGGCGCTGGATCCGCAGTTCGATCGGATCGATACCGTTTACGGGCTCGGCTACCGCTGGCGGCCGGACTGACATGCGCCTGCGCGGCAAGCTGATCCTGGTCGCGCTGGTCATCCTGGTGCTGCCCTGGAGCGCCTGGCGCTATCTGCGCGAAACCGAGGGCTTTCTGCGCGAAGGCCAGGGACGGGCACTGGAGGCCACCGCCACGGTGGTCGCCCGGGTCCTCGAACAGCACTACCGGCTCCAGCCGTGGCGCGACGGCGGTTTGTACCTGCGCGCCGCCGCGCATCCGCCGCTGATCGATGGCTACGCCGACGACTGGGAGCCGTGGCTGCCGTTCGCGCACAGGCTGGCGGACTGGGCCGAGCTGGCCCTGGCGGAGGACGACGCCGCGCTCTATCTGCTGCTGCGGGTGCAGGATTTCGGCATCGTCTATGCCCGCGGCGAGGGGGCGCCGGCGGAGCGCGGCGATCACGTGCTGCTCAGCCTGGGCGATGGCGCCAGCGAGCAGCTGTACCTGATCGGCACCGAAGCGCCGGGCTGGGTGCGGGCCGAGCCGCTGGGCGGACTGGCGGCGCCGGCGATCCAGGGCGAGTGGCAGGAGGGCCCCAACGGCTACCTCCTGGAGCTGCGCATTCCCAAGACCACCGACTGGCAGACCCTGGGGCTGACGGTGGTGGACGCGCGCCCCGACCCGGCACAATCGCGCCAGGCCGGCACCGGGGGCGTGATACCGGCGGTGGCGCTGCCGCTGGTGCGCCCGCAGCAGACGGCGCTGCTCGAAGGGCTGGCGCCGGCCGACGGCCGGCTCTGGCTGGTGGACGCCGAAGGCTGGGTGCTGGGGCGCAGCGGCACGCTGGCGGCCGAGCGGCCGAGCGAGAGCCGCTGGCTGCACGATCTGAGCTATCGCCTACTGGTGGCGCCGCCGCTGGACGAGCCTTACCGTCGCACGGCCGAGGACTTGCGGCTGGACGGCGTCGAGGTCAGGACCGCGCTCGCCGGTATGGCCGCCAGCCGCTGGCAGCCAGCGGAAGCGACGGTGGTGGCGACCGCCGCGGTGCCGGTGCGGGTGGACGGCAAGGTGGTGGGCGCGGTCGTCGCCGAGCAGGCCAGCGATGCGCTGCAGCTGCTCACCCACCAAGCGGCGTTGCGGCTGCTGGGCGGCACCAGCCTGGCCTTCGCGGGGGCGCTGGCGGTGCTGCTGCTGTTCGCCTCGCGGCTGTCGCTGCGCATTCGCCGGCTGCGGGACGCCGCCGCGGCGGCGGTCGCGCCCGAGGGTGATGGCGGCGAGTTCCCGCTGCGCCGCGACGCCGACGAGCTGGGCGATCTGGCCCGCGCCTTCGAGGGAACCCTGGCTACGCTGCGCGGCTATACCGACTATCTGCGCACGTTGGCGGCCAAGCTCTCGCACGAGCTGCGCACGCCGCTGGCGGTGGTCAGCTCGTCGCTGGACAATCTCGGCCAGACGCCGCTGCCGACGGAGGCCGCACCGTACCTGGAGCGCGCCCGTCAGGGCGCCGAGCGCCTGAGCCGCCTGCTGCGCGCCATGAGCGAGGCGGACCGGCTGGAGCGCGCCATCGAGCGCGAGGAAGGCGAGTGGCTGGATCTGCGCGAATTGGTCGAGGCGTTGCTGGAGCCGTATCGGGAGCTGGCGGCCGGGCGCGCGCTGAGTCTGGACGTCGAGCCGGCCGTTTATCGGCTGTACGGTTCGCCGGATCTGATCGTGCAGCTGCTGGACAAGCTTATCGACAACGCCATCGGCTTCACGCCGGCCGGCGGCTGGATCCGCCTGCGGCTGCGGCGGCGCGGCGACGCGCTGGAGCTGGCCATGGCCAACCAAGGGCCGCCGCTGCCGGCGCAGATGCGCGAGCGGCTGTTCGATTCGCTGGTATCGGTGCGCGCCGAGCGTGATCAGCAGCCCCACCTGGGGCTGGGGCTATACATCGTGCGGCTTATCGCCGAGCTGCATCGCGGCTATGCCCGGGCGGCCGATCTGCCGCACGGGGAGGGGGTGGAGTTCACCGTCGGCCTACGCGGCATGCCCTTGCCGGCGTCGTCGCGCTGAGTCAGCTGCGCACCGGCGCGCCCAGGTACTGGCTCACCACCTGCAGGATCTCGTCGACGTCGGCCGGCTTGCGCAGATAGCCATCGGCATGCTGTTTGACCAGGTGGTCGGCGGGGCGGCCGTCGGCCGACATGATCACCACCGGGATGTGCTTCAGACGCGGATCGGCCAGCTGGGCTTCGCGGAATTCCTTGCCGCTCATGCCGCGCATCATCAGATCGAGCAGGATCAGGCTGGGTAGCTCGTGGCACTGGCGCAGCAGATCCAGGGCCTCCTGGCCATCGAACGCCCCCCGCGCGGCGTAACCTTCCAATTCCAGCAAGTCGAGCAACGACTCCTGAATGTCCTTGTCGTCCTCAACCAGCAGCACCCACTTGCTCATACGGCTCCACGTCGATGTGGTGGCGACCAATACCTCGAGTTCCGTTCCCTGGGCCTGAGGTACGGCCGTCCGGTACTGGAAACCCGGACGAGTATAGAAAGTGCGCGGCCGTACTTTAGAGCACCTGCAATTTGATTTGTGACGACCTGCTCAATTCGCCTCGGCTCCTCGCCGTCGGCGCTTGCTCGGTGGTGGGTCGTTTCCCGCGGACCGCGCAACCGATGGGTCGTATGGACAACTGTAGTGGCGCCGCCGACCGCGTGCAACGCGCCCGCCGCGAAAGTCGTCGCTCAGTCGCGGGCGAGCGCGAAGATCCGTTCGAAAGTCCGTTCCATGGCGGTCAAGTCCATGGGCTTGAGATAGAAATCGTCGAAGCCGGCCTCGCGCGCCTCGCGCCGGAAGTCCTCGCCGTCGAAGCCGGTGAACGCCACCAGCCGAGGCCTGGGCGCCAGGTTCCGGGCGCGCAGGGCGCGGGCCAGATCGAAGCCGTGCATGTCCGGCAGCCCCAGATCGATGAGTATCAGCTCCGGCGCCAACTGCGCCGCCAGCTCCAGGGCGCGCTGACCATTCTCCGCGAACGCGATCTGGTGCGGATACTCCTCCAGCACGATGCCAAGAATCTCTCGAAGCGCGCGATCGTCCTCGACGATGACGACCTTGAGGTTGGTGGCGGAGGTATCGAGGTCCATGCCGTGCCCTACGCGCTGGGTCAGGACTGGGATCGGATTCCACAGCGTAGGGAGGGTACCGGTAAAAGGCAAGCATAGCAGCGGTATGTCCTTAAGGAGCCTGGGGAAAGCCCCGGTTCAGCGATGCCGAGGGCCACGAGTACCATCCAGTCCTTCGGCCGAATCCGCCCGCGTGTTTCGACCTCGGCGAGGCGCATCAGGCCCGTCTCGCCTTATGGCCGTCGTGCACATGACCCCGCTTGCCGCGCTTGTCGCGGAAAGACCGACAGGACCATCCGCGCCGCACCGCAGTGGACCCTGCTCCGGACCCTGGTCGTGACGCCGTCCGTTCCCGGTCGATGCCATGTGCGGTGTGCCGCCCCCTGTCGCGGAGCCAAAATGCGAGAAGAAGACGATGAGCCAGATTCTGGTGGTTGACGATGAAGCCGATATCTCGGAGGCCCTGCGCGCGCTGCTGGAGCTGGAGGGCTATCAGGTGGACGTGGCGGCCGACGGTGGCGAGTGCCTGCGCTACCTGCGCGCCCGGCGCCCGGACTTGATCATGCTCGATCTGATGATGCCGGTGCTGAACGGCTTCCAGGTCCTGGAGGCCATGCAGGCCGACGGCTGGCGGGAGCTGCCGGTGATCGTGATGAGCGCGGCCCGGCCGCCGCAGCCGTTCACGCACGGCAACGTCCGCGCGTTCCTGACCAAGCCTTTCGATCTGCAGAGCCTGCTCGACAGCGTCGAGCAGGCTCTGCGGTCATTGCCCGCGGCCTCGCGGGGATGCGGGATCGCCTAGCGGCGGTCGCCGCCAGGCGGTGGCGGCTTAGCGCAGCTTCAGCTCGGTCCAGAGCTTGTTGAAGTCGCGCCGGTCCTTGGCGGTCGGGAATTCCTCGAGAACCTGCAGCCGCTTCTGCAGCTCGGGGCTCGGGAACAGCGCCTCGATCTCCAGCAGCTCCGGACGGATGTAGGGGCGGGCGGCGCGGTTGGGGTTGCCGTTGCCGATCATGTTGGTCAGCTCGGAGGCGTTGCGGCCGTCCATCATGAAGTTGATGAACTTGTGCGCCAGATCCGGCCGCGGCGCGTGGGCGCTGATCGCCATGTGATCCATGCCGATGTTGGCGCCTTCCTTGGGCAGCACGAAGCCGATGGAGAAGTCGCGGCCGGCCTGCTCGGCGTCGACGCGGGCCTGGTAGAGGTCCATCGAGTAGCCGTGGGCGACCCAGATGCTGCCGGTAGCCAGCTCCTTGATGTAGCTGGAGGCGTTGAACGCCGCCCAGTAGGGCTTGGCGCGCGCGATCAGCGCCGCGGCCTGCTTCCATTGCTCGCGGTCGGTGGTGTTGACCGAATAGCCGAGGTAGATCAGCGCCGCGCCGATCAGCTCGCGCGGGCTGTCCAGCACCGTGACCTTACCCTTGATCTTGGCCAGGATCTCCGGCTCGAAGATCAGCGCCCAGGAATCGGCGGTGATGCCCAGCTCCTTGAGCTTCTGTTCGTTGTAGCCGATCAGGGTGGTGCCGATGGCGTACGGTACGGTGTAGCGGTTGCCCGGATCTTCCGGGATGTTCATGTAGGCCGGGTCCATGTTGACGATGTTGGGTAGCTGGTTCTTGTCCAGCGGCATCAACGCGCCCTGCTTGATCAGCGCGCCCAGGATCTCGGTGCTGGGCACCATGACGTCGTAGCCTTTGGCGCCGGCGGCCAGCTTGGCCAGCATCTCCTCGGCGTCGGAGAAGTAGCTCTGATTCACCTTGCAGCCGCACTCGCGCTCGAAGCGCTCGATGGTCTCGGGCGCGATGTAGTCGTTCCAGTTATACAGATGCAGCACGTCCGCGGCTTGGGCGGGCAGTGACAGCAGCAGCGCGAGCGGCAGAAGCCATTTCTTCATCGTAGGGTCTCCAGGGTTGCTATCAGCGGGCGCGCAACGCACCGGGTGAGAGCCGGTGCGCAAGAAGAATCAGGCTCAGGGTGAGTAGCATCAGCAGCGTCGAGATGGCGTTCACCTTCGGCGTGACGCTGGTCTTGAGCATGGCGTAGATCTGCAGCGGCAGGGTGGGCGAATCGACGCCGGCGGTGAAGAAGGTCACCACGAAGTCGTCGATCGACAGCGTGAAGGCCATCAGCGCGCCGGCCACCACGCCCGGCAGGATCAGGGGCAGGGTGACGCGGCGGAAGGCCTGCCAGGGGGTAGCGCCCAGATCCCGGGCCGCCTCCAGCAGCGCCGGGTCCAGTCCGGCCAGCCGCGCCTGCACCGCCACCATCACGAAGCCGATCGAGAACACCGTGTGCGCCAGGGTGATCGACAGCATGCCCAGGCTCAGATTGAGCAGCACGAACAGCATCAGCAGGCTCACGCCCAGCAGGATGTCGGGCACCGCCACCGGCGCCAACGTCAGGAACTTGAGCAGGGGCTGGCGCCGCCGCTGCGCCAGCGCCAGCGCCGCCAGCGTCCCGAGCAGCGTCGCCAGCGCGCTGCTGGCCAGGGCGATGAACAGGGAGTTGGCGGCGGCGGTGAGCATGCTGGCGTCGGTCAGCAACTGCTCGTACCACTTCAGGGTGAAGCCCACCCACTCGGCGTTGACCCGCGAGTCGTTGAACGAGTACGCCACCACCACCACCAGCGGCGCGTAGAGGAAGGCGTACAGGGCCACACCCAGGGCGATCAGTAGTCTAGGCATGCCGCACTCCCCGCCGCGCCGCGGCCGCCGCCAGGGCCGCCAGCGCCAGCACCACCAGGGTCACCGTGATCGACAGGGCGCTGCCGAACGGCCAGTCGCGCGCTTCCAGGAACTGCTGCTTGATGACGTTGCCGATCATGATGCCGCCGGTGCCGCCCACTAGGTCCGGGATGGCGAACATGCTGAACGACGGAATGAACACCAGCGCCGAACCGGCCAGGACGCCTGGCAGCGACAGCGGCGCGGTGATGCGCCAGAACCGCTGCCAGGCGCTCGCGCCCAGGTCGCGGGCCGCTTCCAGCAGCGCCGGGTCGTGCTTCTCCAGGTTGGCGTAGAGCGGCAGCACCATGAACGGCAGGTGCACGTAGACCAGGCAGATGATCACCGCCGTCGGCGAGAACATGAGCTGCACCGGTCCCAGGCCCAGCATCTCTAGCAGAGCGTTGAGGCCGCGGCTAAGGGCGCCGACCGGGCTGAGGATGATCATCCAGGCGTAGATCCGGATCAGGAAGTTGCTCCAGAACGGCAGGATCACCAGCAGCAGCAACAGATCGCGCCAGCGGCGGCGGCTGCGGGCGATCATCCAGGCCAGCGGATAGCCCAGCACCAGGCAGAGCGCGGTGGTCAGCAGGGCGTAGAGCAGCGAGCTCGCCAGCAGCTTCAGGTAGATGTCGTCCTCGACCAGCCGGGTGAAGTTCTCCAGCGTGAGGTTGACGGTCAGCGCGCCGTCCTCATCGCTCCACAGCGGCATCAGACCGCCGTAGTCGCCGGGGAGGCGAAACGCCACCAGCAGCATCAGCAGGCCGGGCAGGGCGAACAGCGCCAGCAGATAGAGCAGCGGTGGGACGGATAGCAGCCAGGAGGGCGGAGGCTTACGCATCGGCCGCTACTCCGGCAGGAAGCGGCCGGCCTCGCGCGGCCAGCTCACCCGCACCGCAGCACCCCTGTCCAGTCCCTGGTGCAGGCCCGGCGCGCCGTTGGCGCGCTGCACTTCCAGCCGCGCGCCGCTGGCGGTGGCGATCTGATAGGAGGTGATGTGACCGAGGTAGAGATGGCCGTCGACCAGGCCGTCGAGCGCCACGTCACCGGGCGCCGGCTCGCCCGGCAGCGACAGCCGCAGCTGCTCCGGGCGCAGCGCCAGCGCGCCCCGCTGGCCCACCCAGGCCTCGCAGTCGCGGGGCACGAGCAGCTCGCCGATGCCGTCGACCGCCAGCAGCAAGTCGTTGCCCCGTATCGCCCGCACCTCGGCGTCGAGCAGGTTGCAGCTGCCGATGAAATCAGCGACGAAGCGGTTGCGCGGCAGCGCGTACAGCCGCCGCGGCGGATCGAGCTGCTCGATGCGGCCGCGGTTCATCACCGCCACCCGCTGCGACAGCGCCAGCGCTTCGCTCTGATCGTGGGTCACGTAGACGAAGGCGATGCCCACCTCGCGCTGCAGCCGCACTAGCTCCAGCTGCATCTGCTCGCGCAGCTTCAGGTCCAGCGCCGCCAGCGGCTCGTCCAGCAACAGAATGCGGGGCCGGTTGATGAGCGCCCGCGCCACCGCCACCCGCTGGCGCTGGCCGCCGGACAGCTCGGAGGGATAGCGCTTGTCCAGGCCGCTTAGATGCACCGCTTCCAGCTGCTCGGCGACCCGGCGGCGGATTTCCGCTTTCGGCACGCCGGCCATGCGCAGGGCGAAACCGACGTTGTCGGCCACCGTCAGGTGCGGGAACAGGGCGTAGCTTTGAAAGATGGTGTGGATCGGCCTTCGTTCGGGCGGCACGGACGTCAGATCCTGTCCATCGAGCAGAATCTGACCGGCGTCAGGTTGTTCGAAACCGGCCAGCATGCGCAGTAGCGTCGTCTTGCCGCATCCGGACGGGCCGAGCAGAGTGAAGAACTCGCCGGCCTGTACGGTCAGGCTTAACTGATCTACTGCCACAAACTCGCCGAAACGGCGGGTGACACCTTTGATTTCGAGCACTTTGACTCCGCGGGCTGGCGAGCGGGACGACCAAGAGAGGGGGAATGATATTCAAATATGACCGGGATGCTAGGGTCCTGTGTTCACATCTAGGCAAAGTCGGGCCTCGGGCCGGCCCGATGGCGTAGGGATCGGGGCGGCACGGGGCGCGTAGCCGGTCCGTAGGCCCCGTTTTCGGCGTTTTTGCCCGGCTTGTATGTAAGGTTACGGCAAGCCCCACCAGCGCCGGATCCAATGCCGCTGCAGTCCGAGCATGGCCCGCCATAGATCGGTGGTGGAGAGGTGGCTGGCGAAGGCGCGCGACAGCGGCGGCGCGAAGCCGCGCCAGGGCAGCTCCGGCAAGACCGCGGCGGCCGCGCCGCGCAGTAGCGCGTCGTCCAGGCTCTCCGGCGCGCCCAGGCTGGCGCAGACGCCGCGCAGGGTGTGCACGGCCTTGCGGAACAGCGTCAGCTCCTCGGGGAAGGCGGGCCGGGCGGTTTGCGCCACCCGGTCCAGCAAGGCCAGCAGACCGTCCATGTCGGGCAGCCGTCGCGTCCGGCGCCATTGCGCCAGCCACTCCTCCACCGCCGCGCGCAACGGCTGTTCCGCCGGCGGCTGGCCGGCCAGCGCGGCGATGGCGCGGCAGACCGCCGCGGCGTCCTCGGTGAGCGCGGCCAGCGCCAGCTGCACCATCTGTTCGCGCTGTTCCTTGCTCAGCCGGGTGATCAGGCTCCAGTCCAGCACGCCGATGCGGCCGTCCGGCAGCGCCAGCAGGTTGCCGGCATGCGGGTCGGCGTGGAAGAGCGCCTCGCGCGCACTCCAGAACGGCCGCGCTAGCAGCTCCCGGCACAGCGCCGCCGCCGCGGCCCGAGCGCGCGCCGGCGCTAGCCGCGCTCGGGCGAGGGTGGGGCCGGGCAGGTACTCCATGGCAGTCACCCGCTCGCCGCAGAACGGCAGTAGGCGCGGCACCGTGAGATCGGCGGCGTGTGCCGAGGCCTCGGCGAAAGCGCGCAGGTTACGGCGCTCGCCGCGCAGGTCGAGCTCCTGCCGCAGTTGCCGGGCCACGCCGTCGAGGGTATCGCGATAATCCAGCGGCGGTAGGTCGAGTTCGGCGCCGCGCTGCTCCAGGAACGCCGCCAGCTCGGACCAAGCGCGCAGATCCTCGGTGAGCCGTTGCTCGATGCCGGGTTTCAGCAGCTTCAGCACCCCTTGTTCGGGCAGATCGCCGCTCGCCGGCCAGCGAAAGCGGATCACCACCGCCACGCTGGCTTCCGCCAGCGGCTTGCGGTCGAGACGCAGTTCGGGCACGGCGCCGAGCTGACGCGCCAGTTCGCGCCGAATCGCCGGCATCGGTACTTGCGGCGGCAACGACTCCAGCGGCACCAGCTGCGCCCGCAGCGCCGCCGGCAGGCGCGTGTCGCGCGCCAGCACCTGGCCGAGCTTGTGCAGGGTGGGGCTTTGCCGCAGCACCGCCGCCAGCCGTCGCTCGGGCGAGGCGGCCGGCGGCAGCGTCGCTTGCGCGGCCAGGATTTCCCGTTGGCGCCGCCGCGGCAGGCGCAGCAGGAAATGCAGCATCCCGTCGCGCAGCAGCGGCGCGTAGGGGGCGGCCGCTGGCGGCAGCCAGCGCGACGGATCCAGGCCGGCGGCGAGCGCGGCCAGCAGCGGGGCGGTGTCGGGCACGAGGGTATCGTCCCAGTGGCTAGCGTCCGACTCGATACGCCATCATATCCGGCTTCGTCGTTTCCGGATCCGCCAACGTGACCGTCTCTTCAAGCACCAGCGCCGTTTACTCCACCCGTACCGCCTGGATCCTGCTGCTCATCGTCATTCTGCTGTGGGGCATCAACTGGCCGGTCATGAAATACGGCCTGGCCTATATCCCGCCGTTCACCTTCGTGGCCGCGCGCATGGTGATGGGCGCGGCGGTGATGTTCGTGGTGGCGGCGGCGCTGGGCGAGCTGCGCTGGCCCGATCGCCGCGACTGGCCGGTGGTGCTCAGCGTGGGACTGATCCAGATGGCCGGCTTCATGTCCCTGATCACGCTGGCGCTGCAGTTCGTGCCGGCGGGGCGCTCGGCGATCCTGGCCTACACCACGCCGCTGTGGGTCATCCCGATCGCCGTGTTGACGCTCGGCGAGCGCCTCGATCGGCTGAAGCTAGCGGGCTTCCTGCTTGGCTTGACCGGGGTGGCAGTGATGTTCAATCCCCTGGGTTTCGACTGGCGCGACGGCAATGTGCTGCTGGGCAACGGCCTACTGCTGCTCGCCGCGCTGCTGTGGGCGGTGCTGATCGTGCAGATTCGCGGCCACCGCTGGCACGGTTCGCCGCTGTCGCTGGGGCCGTGGCAGTTCGCCGTGGGCGCCATGCTCGCGGTGCCGTTGGCCTGGCTGATGGACGGCGGGCAGCCGATCCGCTGGAGCGGGCAGACCGTGGCGGTGCTGATCTACAACGGGCCGTTGGCCACGGCGTTCTGCTTCTGGGCCATGGTGTCGGTGAACCGCGCGCTGCCGGCCATCACCACCTCGCTCGGCACGCTGGGCGTGCCGGCGGTGGGGGTGCTGACCGCGGTGCTCTGGCTGGGCGAGCCGCTGAGCTGGTCCGACGGCTTGGGGCTGGTGCTGATCGTCAGCGGTCTGGCCTGCGTCAGCTGGGCCGATCGGCCGCGGCCGACCGCCGCCGGCAAGCCTTGAGGGCGGCGCCTTATCGGTTGCCGTCGGACAGGGGTTCGGCCGCCTCCACGCGCTTGTTTCGCCGCAACGCCTGCTCCAGCCACAGCGGCAGGAACACCAGCAGATCGTACAGGCGGGTCAGCAGCGGGCCGGTGCGGGCTACGGCGACGCTCGCGAGCCGCAGCAGCACGCCGGCGAGCAGGGCGGTGCCGGCCAGCAGCCGGCCGCCGACGATGCGGCCGGATTGCAGGAAATGCTCCAGCGGCACCGCCATGCCGGCCAGGATCAAGGGCAGCGTCAGGCCCATCAGCACATGGCCGAGGCGAGGAATCCAGCCGGCGGGGTCGGCTGGATCCGGCTGATAGCCGAGATAGGCCAGCGCCGCCTGCGTCAGCGCCAGCAGCACCAGCAGGACGCCGCTGCTCCACGCCAGACGGCGGCGCTGAACGCCGGCCAGATCGGCCATGCGGTCGAACAGGCGTGTCAGCCCGGTCAGTTCGGTCAGCGCCAGCCCCAGCGCCAGCTGCAGGGTCACCAGGAAGGTCGCGCCCACCGCAGCGCCGGATTCGCTCAAGCCTTGCAGCAGGGTCAACGGCCCGACGATCAGGTGATAGTTGAGCACCGCGCCCATCCCGACCACCGCCAGCAGCGCGCCCGCGGCGAGAAAGCCGACCGCGGTCGACGCTTGCAGCGCGCGCAGCCGCCGCTCGTCGCGCTGGCACAGTTGCTCGTAGCGCGCCAGCTGGCTGTCGAGGACGCGGCCGCGCTCCTCGATGCCGTCCATGGACCGGCGCAGCTTGTCCAGGGTCGTCTCCAGCCGGCGCAGATAGGGTTGCAGGCGCGCCATGCTGGCGTGGCGACGCTGGCTGGCCGAGCGGTATTCGAGCAGGGCGTCGTGGCAGGCGTTGCGCAGGGTGGTGTGGATGTCAGCGAGGATCTTGGCCAGGGCCGGATCGCCCTTGGCGTCGATCGCGGCCACCGCCTCGATCACCGCCAGCCACTGCGGCGGGGCGGGTGGCTCTTCGGCGGCGTGGCGATAGTCCTCGTCGGCGCGGCCGATCTGCTCGCTGAGCAGGCGGTGCAGGCCGGGGTAGGCGGCCAGCTCGCGCCGGATCAAATCGTCGACGCGGCGGAACTCTCGCTCGATCGCCCGCTCGGCGCGCTCTTCGGCCACGGTCAGCAGGACCTCGTGGGTACGCCGTCGCAGCCGCTCGGCTTCGTGCGTCAGCAGCCGCGCCGCGGTGCGCAGCAGGCGCGCTAGGTCCGCGGTCAGGACGTCGAGCAGGCCGTGGACGTGGCGACGGGCGAGGTACAGCGTCACGATGACGATCGTCAGCCACACCAGCGCCGACAGGAGCGGGATATCCGACCAGAAACCCAGCAGGTTCGGTTCGGTCATGGCGATTCCTTACTTGTTGTTCGTCCCCTGAGGGACGCTTCTTCCAAATTCCCCTGTCGCGGTATAGCCCAGCGAAGGCGGAGGGTAAAGCAACTATGTCGGATTTTTCCTAGGCGGGGCTAATCCACAGGGTGGGTGTGGTCATGCGCGGCGGCGGTTGGAACAGGCCGATGTTGTGCTAGCGTGACCGAAATCGCCGGTTGTTCCGTTGCAGCGGCGAGGGAGGCTGCTTCTCGGGGCATGGGGCGATGAGGGACCGTCGAGATGGTGCAGCAGGGAGCGCGAAAGGGTGAGGATTCTGATCGTCACCGACGCATGGATGCCGCAGGTCAACGGTGTGGTGACCACGCTGTCGCGGGTGGGGCGGGCGCTAGTCGAGGACGGCCACGAGGTGCTGTTCATCGCTCCCGACCGGTTCCGCACCGTGCCGTGCCCGACCTACCCGGAAATCCGCCTGGCGCTGTGGCCGCGCCGCCGTTTCGAGCGGCTGGTGCGGGCGTTTCGCCCCGACGCCATCCACGTCGCCACCGAAGGGCCGCTGGGCCACGCGGCGCGCCGCTACTGCCTGCGCCATGGTCTGCCGTTCACCAGCGCCTATCACACGCAGTTCCCGCAGTATCTGCGCCTGCGCTTTCCGATACCGCTCGCGGTGAGCCACGGCTATCTGCGCCGTTTCCACCGGCCGGCGGCGCGCACCCTGGTGCCCACCGAGAGCGTGCGCCGGGAGCTGGTCGCGCGCGGCTATGAGCACGTGGTGCTGTGGAGCCGCGGGGTGGACAGCGAGCTGTTCCATCCGCGGCCGAAGGACTTCCTGCGGGCGCCGCGGCCGGTGGCGATGTACGTCGGCCGGGTGGCGGTCGAGAAGAACCTCGACGCCTTCCTGGCGCTGGACTTGCCCGGCAGCAAGTACGTGGTCGGGCAGGGGCCGGATCTGGAGATGCTGCGGCGCAAGTATCCGCAGGCGCGCTTCGTCGGTGCCAAGTTCGGCGAAGAGCTGGCGGCTTATCTCGCCGCCGCCGACGTGTTCGTCTTTCCCAGCCGCACCGACACCTTCGGCCTGACCATGCTCGAGGCTATGGCCAGCGGTGTGCCGGTGGCCGCCTATCCGGTGACCGGCCCCAAGGACGTGGTGCGCCACGGCGAAACCGGCATTCTCGACGAGGACTTGCGGGCGGCGGTGTTGCGGGCGCTGGAGCTCGATCCGGCCCGCTGCGTGGCCTACGCCCGCCGCTACACCTGGCAGGCCTGCGCCCGCCAGCTGCTGGGCTATCTGGCGCCGTTCCATGCCGCGCCGCTGTCGGTCGCCGCCGGCTGATTGTCATCACCGCGATGCGCCCCCACTACCGTGCGGTCGCAGCAGAGTTTCGGCGGCGGAGGCCGGGATGGAGCAGCGTTATCACGACCAGCAGAGCAAGCGTCCGCCCCAGCGCCAGAGCCGGCAGCCGGGCCGCGAGGCCACGATGCGGCCACAGCCGATCTACATCCGCGACGACTATCGCGGCAGCGGCAAGTTGGCCGGGCGCGCGGCCCTGATCACCGGCGGCGACAGCGGCATCGGCCGCGCCGTCGCCGTGCATTTCGCGCGCGAGGGCGCGGACGTCGCCATCGTCTACCTGGACGAGCATGAGGACGCTCGGGAAACCGAGCGGCTGGTGACGCACGAAGGCCGCCGTTGCCTGCTGATCAGCGGCGACGTCGGCGACCCGGATTTCTGCCGGCACGCGGTGCGTACCGCCGCCGCGCACTTCGGACGGCTCGACGTCCTCGTGAACAACGCCGCCGAGCAGCATCCCCGCGCCGATATCGAGGACATTTCCCTGGAGCAGCTGCGGCGCACCTTCAGCACCAACTTCTTCGCGTATTTCGTCTTCGCCCAGGCGGCCCTGGAGTATCTGGACGAAGGGAGCGCCATCATCAACACCACCTCCGTCACCGCCTACCGCGGCAGCAGTCATCTGCTCGACTATTCCGCCACCAAGGGGGCCATCGTGGCCTTCACCCGCTCGCTGGCGATGATGCTGGTGGAGCGCGGCATACGGGTGAACGGGGTGGCGCCGGGACCGATCTGGACGCCGCTGATCCCGGCCACCTTCGACGCCGAGCGCGTGCGGGATTTCGGCGCCGACACGCCGATGGGGCGGGCCGGACAGCCGGCGGAGGTAGCCCCGGCCTATGTGTTCCTCGCGTCCGAGGACGCTTCGTACATGACCGGTCAGATACTGCACCCGAACGGCGGCGATTTCATCGAAAGCTGATTGCAGTTAGTGGGAATCCTGCACTTGACAGGTGGCTCAGGTCGGCCAAGCTAAGAGGTCGGGCGGCGCTCGCTGAGGGTCTTGACGCCACTGCCCTATTCGGATTCGAACCGTTCATGCCAAGGCCTCATGCCCGATGATCCAGCCCCCGGACGATAGCAGCGAAGCGCAGAGCGCCAGCGTCAGCCCAGAACAGTACCGAAGCTTGTGCACGATCCTCGATAGCGTCGACGCCGCTATCTACGTGGCGTGCATGGAGACCTACGAGCTGCTGTTCGTCAACGCCTACTGCCGAGCCCACTGGGGCGAGCCGAACGGACGGCGCTGCTGGGAGGTGTTGCAGTCCGGGCAATCCGGTCCTTGTTCATTCTGCACCAACGACAAGCTGGTGGACGCGAACGGCGAGCCCACCGGCACCTATGTCTGGGAGTTCCAGAACTCCGCCACCGGCCGCTGGTTCCAATGCCGCGATCAGGCCATCCGTTGGTCGGACGGACGGCTGGTGCGGCTGGAGATCGCCACCGATATCACCGAGCGCAAGCAGATCGAGCAGGAGCTGCAGGCGGCCAAGGAGAAGGCGGAGCGGTTGGCCCGCACCGACGAACTTACCGGGCTGGACAATCGGCGCGCGTTCTTCGACCGGGGGCAGCAGGTTTTTCGGCAAGCGCACCGCAGCGGGCGGCCGGTGGCGGTGATCATGCTGGACGTCGACCGCTTCAAAGGCATCAACGACGGCCACGGCCACGCCGCCGGCGACGTGCTGCTCAAGGCGCTGGCTGACAGTGTCCGGACGCTGGTGCGCGAGGCCGACATCCTGGCGCGGCTAGGCGGCGAGGAGTTCGCGCTGATCCTGCCCGAGACCGGGCTGGAGCAGGCACTGGCGGTGGCCGAACGGCTGCGCCTGACGGTGGAGGGCCTGACCGTGGCCTGGGGATACGAACAGCTGCGCTGCACCTGCAGCCTCGGGGTGGCGGCCGGCAGCGGCGCCGACCTCAACCTGGATGGCTTGCTCGCCGCCGCCGATCAAGCGCTGCTGGAAGCCAAGCGCCGCGGCCGCAACCGGGTGGTGGCGGCCGCGGGCGGCGGAGCCGCCGCTAGCGCAGCAGATCCGGGGTACAGTGCGGCCTGATCTCGCGGATGATCTGCGCGAAGATGCGCGGATTGCCCGCCACCACGTTGCCGCTCTTGAAGTGGTTGGGGCCGCCGGTGAAGTCGCCGACCACGCCGCCGGCTTCCTGGATCAGCAGCAGGCCGGCCGCCATGTCCCACGGCTGCAGGCCGATCTCCCAGAAACCGTCCAACCGCCCGGCGGCCACGTAGGCCAGGTCCAGGGCGGCCGCGCCGGGCCGGCGGATGTCGGCCGCGTGCTTGGCCAGCGCCTTGAACATGTTCAGGTAGGCGTCCATGTGCTGCTGCGCCTTGTGCGGGAAGCCGGTACCCAGCAGCGCGCCCTCCAGATCGGGCAGCTTGGATACGCGGATGCGCCGGCCCTCCAGCGTGGCGCCGCCGCCGCGGTGGGCGGTCCACAGTTCCTGGCGGACGGGGTCGTACACGACGCCGACCTCCAGCCGGCCGCGCACCCGCAGCGCGATCGACACCGCGAAATGCGGCACGCCGTGCAGGAAATTGGTGGTGCCGTCCAGCGGATCGATGATCCACTGATACTCGTCGCCCTCGGTCAAGCCGGTCTCCTCGCCGAGAATGGCGTGGTCGGGATAGGCTTTGCGCAGCACCGCGATGATTTCCTGCTCGGCCATGCGGTCGACTTCGCTGACGAAGTCGTTGCGGCCCTTGGTCTCGACCGTGAGCGTGTCGAGCCGGTCCATGTAGCGGGTGATGATGTTGCCGGCGCTGCGTGCGGCGCGCACGGCGATGTTGACCATTGGATGCATGGGCGGACGGTGGCCAGAGCTGACGGAAGGGCCGATAGGATACCAGCAAGCTCGCCGAGGTTATAGGGCTGACGACGCGCCCTGTCCATGTCGGCCGCCGCGATACGCTCTACCATTAGGCCGGACGCGTCTCACACGGTTATCGAAATTGCATGAGTCTCGACAACATCCGCATCGTGCTGGTCGGCACCACCCATCCCGGCAACATCGGCTTCGCCGCCCGGGCGATGAAAACGATGGCGCTATCGCGCCTGGAGCTGGTGGCGCCCGCCCGCTTCCAGGATCCTCAGGCCGAGGCCAACGCCACCCACGGCAACGACGTGCTGCAGGCGGCGCGGGTGCACGCCGAGCTGGCGCCGGCGCTGGCCGGGGCGCGCCTGGTCGCCGGCTTTACCGCCCGCACGCGCCGCATGAGCGGCCCCAGCCTGGCGCTGCGCGAGTTCGCCGAGCTGGCGGTGCGCGCGAGCGCGCGCGGGCCGGTGGCGTTGGTGTTCGGCCGCGAGAACACCGGGCTGACCAACGCCGAGCTGGATATGTGCCAGTACACGGTGCACATTCCCAGCAACCCGGAGTTCGGCGTGCTGAACCTGGCGTTCGCGGTGCAGGTGGCGGCCTACGAGCTGTTCCTGGCCTCGGGGCAGGCGCCGGCGGTCGCCGCCGAGGAGGGCGAGCCGCCGGCTCCGGTGGAGCACCTGGAAGGGTTCTACCGGCACTTGGAGCGGGTGCTGGATCAGACGGGGTTCCTGCATCGGCACAATGGCGAGCTGTTGATGCGGCGCCTGCGCCATCTGTTCAACCGCGCCCGCCCCGACAGCGTCGAGGTGGACGTGCTGCGCGGCATGCTGGCCGCCATCGAGGCGCGCCTGACGCGCTAGCGTGTAGGCAGCTGCGTTGGAAATCGCTAATCTTTGACGCTATGTCCGAGCACCTACCTCGCCCTGATCAGCTCTGTAGCAAGGAGTCTGCCGCCTCGGTCGCAGCGCGGTAGGCTCCTGTCGGCCTTTCGTCCCCAATCAAGGCCTGTCCGGTAAGGATTTTCGTCTATGTTCGCGAGGCTCAGAGAAGACATACGCTGCGTGATGGAGCGCGACCCGGCGGCACGTAACGCCTTCGAGGTGCTCACCTGCTATCCGGGCTTCCACGCGGTGCTGCTGCACCGGCTCAACCACTGGCTATGGAACCACCGGCTGCGCTGGCTGGCGCGCTTCCTCGGCATGATCGCCCGCTGGCTGACCGGCATCGAGATCCATCCCGGCGCCCGCATCGGCCGGCGCTTCTTCATCGACCACGGCATGGGCGTGGTGATCGGCGAGACCGCGGAAATCGGCGACGACTGCACGATCTATCACGGCGTGACCCTGGGCGGCACCAGCTGGAGCCCGGGCAAGCGCCATCCCACCTTGGGCAATGATGTGGTGGTGGGCGCCGGGGCGAAGATCCTGGGGCCGATCAAGATCGGCGATCACGCCCGGGTCGGCTCGAACGCGGTGGTGCTCAAGGAAGTGCCGCCGGGTGCGACGGTGGTCGGCATCCCGGCGCGGATCGCGACCCCGCGCGGCGAGCGCCGCCAGCAGCGCGAGCAGCGGGAGCAGGTGGCGGCGCGCATCGGTTTCGACGCCTACGGCGCCACCCAGGACATGGCCGACCCGATCGCCAACGCCATCAACGCCATCCTCGATCACATCCACGCCACCGACCAGCGGCTGACGGAGATGTGCCGGGCGGTGCGCCATCTCGGCGGCAAGCTGGACGACGTCGACCTGCCCGATCTCGATTGCGATTGCTTCGGACTGGGCGACTCGCGGCCGTCGGACCGGCCTAAGCCGGCGGAGCGCAGAGCCGATGGCTGAGCGGGTCGGCCCGGTCTATCTCGACAACGCCGCCACCACGCCGGTCGACCCGCGGGTGCGCGAGCGCATGCTCGAGTGGCTGGACGCCGACAGCGGCTTCGGCAACGCCGCCAGCACCCACCGCTACGGCCGGAGAGCGGCGCTGGCGGTGGAGGAAGCGCGGGCCGAAGTGGCGGCGCTGATCAACGCCGCGCCGGAGGAGCTCATCTGGACCTCGGGCGCGACCGAAGCCAACAACTTGGCGGTGCTCGGCGTGGCCCGTTTCTACGGACCGACCCGCGGCCGGCACGTGGTGACGGTGCGCACCGAGCACAAATCGGTGCTCGCGCCCTGCGCCCGACTGGCGGCCGAGGGCTTCGCCGTGACTCAGCTGGAGGTGGAGCGGGACGGCTCGCTCGACCTCGAGCGCCTGGCGGCCGCGCTGCGGCCGGACACCGCGCTGGTGTCGGTCATGTATGTCAACAACGAAACCGGCGTGACCCATCCGATCGAGGAGATCGCCCGGGTCGTGAAGGCGACCGGCATCCTGCTGCATGTCGACGCGGTGCAGGCCGCCGGCCGGTTGCCGATCGACGTCGACGCGCTCGGCGTCGACCTGCTGTCGCTGTCGGCCCACAAGCTGTACGGGCCGAAGGGGATCGGCGCGCTGTACCTGCGCCGCCACCCGCGCATCCGCGTGCAGCCGCTACTGTGGGGCGGCGAGCAGGAGAGCGGCGTGCGTCCCGGCACGGTGCCGGTGCACCAGGCGGTGGGCATGGGCGAGGCCTATCGGCTGGCGCGCCTGGAGGGCGCGCAGGACGTCGCGCGCCTGCGGGCGCTGCGGCAGCGGCTGTGGGACGGGCTCAGCGCCATCGGCGGCGTGCTGCGCAACGGGCGCGAGGACGGCAGTCCGCACATTCTCAACGTGGCGTTCGTCGGCGTGCACGGCCAGGCGCTGGCCGCCGAGCTGGACGGCCTGGCGGCGTCCACCACCTCGGCCTGCAGCAGCGCCAGCGGCGCGGCCTCGCACGTGCTGCGGGCGATGGGCGTGCCGGAGCAGCTGGCCCACGCCAGCCTGCGCCTGAGCCTGGGGCGGTTCAGCACGGAACAAGACGTCGACTTGGCAGTCCAAATGCTGAAAGCGGGTGTCGAGCGCTTGCGGGCCTTGTCGCCGGTATGGCAGGGCTATCTGGCCGGCCGCTCGCTCGAAGAACTGTACGGCAACGGAGCGGCGGCGCATGGTTGAGGTGGTTACCGAGCTGCCGCCGGCGGTCGAGGCGCGTTTCCGCAAGCCGTCGCGCGGCGGACGCCCGCGGCCCGAGGCGGGTTATGCGCACGGCAGCGCCGGCAACGTGCGCGCCGGCACGCTGGTGCTGCTGTGGCTGCGGCTACGGGAGCGGCGCATCGACGACGCCCGCTTCGAAGTGTTCGGCGGCCCGTCGGCGATCGCCTGCGCCGAGGCATTGTGCGAGCGCCTGACCGGCGCTACGGTCGAACAGGCCCTGGCGATAACCGGCCTGGAGTTGGCCGAGGGGCTGCAGCTGCCGGCGGCGGAGCGCGGTGTGGCGCTGGTGGTCGAGGATGCGCTCAAGGCGGCGCTGCAAGCTGGTGATTCGAATCGATAATCCAATGAAAGAGGTGATGCCCATGGCGATCACGCTGACGGAACAAGCGGCCAAGCAGATTCAGCGCCTGATGGCCAAGCAGCCCGGGCTGGTCGGCTTGCGGCTGGGGGTCAAGCCCAGCGGCTGCTCCGGACTCAGCTACACGGTGGACGGCGCCACCGAAGTCGGCGCCAACGACACCGTGTTCGAGCAGCACGGCGTGAAGGTCGTGGTGGACGGCAAGAGCCTGCCGTTCCTGCAGGGCGTGGAGGTGGACTACGTGCGCGAGGGGCTGAATCAGCGCTTCGCTTTCAACAACCCCAACGCCAAGGGAACCTGCGGCTGCGGCGAGAGCTTCGCGATCTAGGCGACGGCGCGCTAGCCCGGTTTTCGCGCAGCCGCTACACTACGGCGCCACCGCCAAGCCCGCCGATCGCGGGCTTGCGCGTTTCACCGGGCCACAATGCTGTCAGTTAAGGAGTCGACCATGGCGGTAGAACGCACTCTCTCCATCATCAAGCCGGATGCCGTTGCCAAGAACGTGATCGGCGAGATCTACACCCGGTTCGAACGCGCCGGCCTGAAGATCATCGCCGCCAAGATGGTGCACCTCAGCCGCGAGCAGGCCGAAGGCTTCTACGCTGTCCACAAGGAGCGGCCGTTCTTCAAGGATCTGGTCAACTTCATGATTTCCGGCCCGGTCATGGTGCAGGTGCTGGAAGGCGAGGACGCGATCCGCAAGAACCGCGAGATCATGGGCGCCACCAACCCCAAGGAAGCTGCCGCTGGCACGCTCCGTCACGACTACGCCGAGAGCATCGACGCCAACGCGGTGCACGGTTCGGACGGTCCGGAGACTGCCAAGCAGGAAATCGCGTTTTTCTTCAAAGACAATGAGCTCTGCCCCCGGGCCTAACATCCAGCCGCCGGCCCAGCCGGCCAAGCTGAACCTGCTCGACCTTGATCGCAAGGCGATGGAAGGGTTTTTCGCCGGTATCGGCGAAAAGCCCTTCCGGGCTACGCAGCTGATCAAGTGGATCCACCAGCGTGGCGTCGCCGATTTCGACGCCATGACCGATCTCAGCAAGGCGCTGCGCGCCAAGCTCAAGGAAACAGCCGAAGTGCGCCTGCCCGAGGCGGTCTACGACCAGCGCTCCGCCGACGGCACCCGCAAGTGGCTGCTGAGCCTGGACGGCGGCAACGCCATCGAGACCGTCTTCATTCCCGAGACCAACCGCGGCACGCTGTGCGTGTCGTCCCAGGTCGGCTGCGCGCTGGAATGCAGCTTCTGCTCCACCGCCACCCAGGGTTTCAACCGCAACCTGTCCGTGGCCGAGATCATCGGCCAGCTGCGTTTCGCCACCGAAGCGCTGAAGGCGGAAGGGCGGGAGATCACCAACGTGGTCTTCATGGGCATGGGCGAGCCGCTGCTGAACTTCAACAACGTGGTCAGCGCCGCCAGCCTGATGACCGACGACGACGCCTACGGCCTGTCCAAGCGCCGGGTGACGATCTCCACCTCGGGCGTGGTGCCGGCCCTGTACCGCCTGGCCGAGGTCACCGACGTCAGCCTGGCGGTGTCGCTGCACGCGCCCAACGACGCCCTGCGCAACGAACTGGTGCCGCTCAACAAGAAGTACCCCATCGCCGAACTGCTGCCGGCCTGCCGCAACTATATCGACGGCAAGCCGCATCGGCGGATCACCTGGGAGTACGTCATGCTCGACGGCGTCAACGACCACGACGAGCACGCCCACGAGCTGGCGCGGTTGCTCCGGGGCATTCCGTCCAAGATCAATCTGATACCGTTCAATCCGTATCCGAGCGCCCGGTACGCCCGCTCCAAGCCCGAGCGTATCCAACGCTTCGCCCGCATCCTGCAGGACGCCGGCTACGTCACCACCACCCGCAAGACCCGCGGTGACGATATCGACGGCGCCTGCGGACAGCTGGTCGGGCGGGTGCAGGATCGGACCCGGCGCCGATTCCGACGCGAACAACAAATGCAAACGGGGTCGATCTGATCATGCGACGACTGATGCTGTTAGGCCTGCTTGCGCTGGCCGGCTGCGCGGTGACCGCCGACGTGCCGGAACAGACCGACAGCTATGCCGATGAGAAGAAAGCCGCCCGCATCAATACCCAGCTAGGGGTGGCCTACATGCAGCAGGGCCAGTTCGATCAAGCCATGGCCAGGCTGCAGAAGGCGGTGCGTCAGGACTCCAGCTATGCCGACGCCCACTCCGTGCTGGCCGTGCTCTACGAGCGGCTCGGGGAGGGCGACAAGGCGCTCGATTCCTATGACAGAGCGCTGTCGCTGGCGCCGAACGATTCCTCCATCCTCAACAACTACGGCCAGTTCCTCTGCCGCCGGGGCAAGATTCAGGAGGCGGAGCGGTATCTGAACAAAGCCGCCTCCAACCCGCTGTACCGCACCCCTGAGCTGCCGCTCGCCAACGCCGCCACCTGCCTGTACAACGCCGGGCAGTACGATCGCGCCGAGAGCTATTACCTGAAGGCGTTGCAAGCCAACCCGAATTTCGCGCCGGCACTGCTGCGCATGGCCGATCTGCGCCATCGCTCCGGTTCCGACGAGTCGGCGCAACTCTATTATCAGCGCTACCTGGCGCAGGCGCCGCAGACGGCGGAAAGCCTCTGGCTCGGCATTCAGATCGCTCGCGCCTTGGGCGACCGCGATGCCGTCGCCAGCTATTCACTGGTGCTCAAGCGAAAGTTTCCCGATAGCGAAGAGACGCGTCGTCTAATAGAGCTCGAACGCAATGAGCGCTGACCGCAATTCGCACGAGCCCGAGTTCGCCGCGGCGGCCGAGGACGGCGGTCCCGGCCCCGGTGCGATGCTGCGGGCCGCGCGGGAGCACAAGAAGCTATCGGTCCGCGAAGTCGCCAACGGCCTCCACCTCAAGCCAGCGGTGATCGAGGCCCTCGAAGCCGAGCGTTTCGATCAGCTGCCGCCGCGCACGTTCGTGGTCGGTTACATGAAGGCGTACGCCCACCTGGTCGAGGCCGACGAGGCCGAGGTGCTCTCGGCCCTGCGCCGGCGGTGGCCGGAGGAGGAGCCGACGGCGCTGCAGACGGTGGCACCCCGGCAGGTCGAGCACGGCATCGGCTTCGGCGGCTGGGCCAAGTGGCTGCTGGCGCTGGTCTTGCTCGCGGCGGTGGTGTTGTGGCTGGACGGCCGCTTCGGCCTGTTCGGCGGCGGTGACGCCGATGCGCCGTCGTCGCCCGCCAGCGTACCGCCTCCTACCAGCGCGCCGGTCCAGCCGGCTCCCAGCGCGCTGGAGCCGTCGGTGAGCGCGGACGACTCGCCGCTCGCGCCGCAGCCGGCGCCGAGCGAGGCGGCGCCTGAGATGGCGGTCGCTCCGCCAGTGGCCGAGCAGGCGCCCGCGCCGGAAGCGGTTGTGGCCCCGCTGGCGATCGAGCAGCCGCCGGTGGCCGGGGTGGCCTCGGACGAGTTGACGGTGGTGGTGCGCGGCGAGTCGTGGCTCGAAGTGCGCGCCGCCAATGGCAGCCGCCGCTACACGGGGCTGGCGCGCGGTCCGAACACGCTGCGGCTGCAAGGGCCGGCGCCGTTCACGGTGGTGGTCGGCGATCCGACCCAGGTCGAACTGCGCTATCGCGGCGAGACGGTGCCGCTGAATGCCGCGCCCGGCAAGGCCGCGCGCCTGAGCGTGCCGGCCGACTGACACGATTCAGTTTTTCGATTCCGCTGTTTTGATGATTCCGTAAGGGGGAACCGCCTGGTGGGCGCCATTCAAAGTATCCGCGGCTTCGCCGACATCCTTCCCACCGAGACGCCCCTGTGGCGCTATGTCGAGCACACCGTGCAGACGGTGCTGAACGCCTACGGCTACCAGGAAATCCGGCTGCCGTTGGTGGAGCGCACCGATCTGTTCGCCCGGTCCATCGGCGAGGTCACCGACATCGTCGAGAAGGAGATGTACACCTTCGAGGACCGCGGCGGCGAGAGCATCACGCTGCGCCCGGAGGGCACCGCCGGCTGCGTGCGGGCCTGCCTGGAGCATGGCCTGCTGCACGGCGCGCAGCCGCGTCTCTGGTATCACGGCCCGATGTTCCGCTACGAGCGCCCGCAGAAGGGGCGGCTGCGCCAGTTCCACCAGATCGGGGTGGAGGCGTTCGGCATGGAGGGCCCAGACATCGACGCCGAGGTCATCCTCATGAGCGGGCGCGTGCTGCGTGCCTTGGGCCTGAACGACGTGCGCCTGCAGCTCAACTCGCTGGGCACCGCTGCGGCGCGCGCGGCGTACCGCGAGCGGTTGGTGGCGTACCTGCGAGACCACTACGACCAGCTCGACGAGGACAGCCGCCGCCGGCTCGAAAGCAACCCGCTGCGCATCCTCGACAGCAAGAACCCGGACATGCAGGCCCTGATCGAGGCCGCGCCCAAGCTGCCCGACTATCTCGACGCCGAGTCGCGCGCCCATTTCGAGGCGCTGACCCGCATGCTCGACGCCGCCGGCTTGCGCTACGAGCTCAACCCGCGGCTGGTGCGCGGGCTCGATTATTACAGCCGCACCGTGTTCGAGTGGGTGACCGACCGCCTTGGCGCCCAGGGCACGGTGCTGGCCGGCGGCCGCTACGACGGCCTGGTGGAGCAGCTGGGCGGCAAGCCGACCCCGGCGGTGGGCTTCGCCATGGGCGTGGAGCGGCTGGTGGCGCTGCTGCAGGAGAGCGGTCAGGCGCCCGTCGCGCAGCCGCCGCACGTGTTCCTGGTCGCCGTGGGCGACGCCGCCGCCGAGGCCGCGGCGGCCCTGGCCGAGCGGCTGCGCGACGCGCTGCCCGGTTTGCGCTTGACGGTGAACGGCGGAGGCGGCAGCTTCAAGAGCCAGTTCAAGCGGGCGGACAAATCCGGGGCAGCGCTGGCGCTGGTGCTGGCCGAGTCCGAGGTGGCGGATGGGACGGTCACCGTCAAGCATCTGCGCGAGGACATCCCGCAGAGCACCCTCCCGCAGAGCGAGTTGGTGGAGTACCTTCGCGCGCGTCTTCCGTGAGAAGCGCGCGGGCGAATAACGAAAAAGGAGATGGCAGTGAGCTACGCCTCGGACGACGAACAACTCGAATCCCTGCAGCGCTGGTGGCGCGAGAACGGCCGCTCGGTGATCGCCGGCGTGGTGATCGCCATAATCGCCGTGGTCGGCTGGCAGCAATGGCAGTCGTATCAGAGGGAACGGGCGGAGGCGGCCTCCACCGAGTACATGGCCTTCCTGGAGGAGATCCGCAAGGAAGACGCCGCCGAGGCCGGCGTGCGGCGCGGCGAGGCGCTGCTGGAGAAGTACGGCTCCACGGCCTACGGTCCGCTCACCGCCTTCTGGCTGGCGCAGTACCACGTCGAGCACGACCAGCTCGACCAGGCCGCGGCGCGGCTGCGCTGGGCGCTGGACGAGGCCGATAGCGACGCGGTGCGGCATGTCGCTCGCCTGCGCCTGGCGCGGGTGCTGCTGGCGCAGGACAAGGCCGACGAGGCGCTGGCGCTGATCGATCCGCAGCCGGCCAATGCCGCTTTCGCTTCCCAGTATCAGGAGCTGCGCGGCGACATCCTGGCGGCGCAGGGCAAGCGTGACGAGGCGGTGGCGGCCTACCGCAGCGCGTTGGCCGACCAGGACACGCTGGGTCAGCGTCGCGGCCTGATCCTGCTCAAGCTCAACGACCTGGGCGCCGAGGAGCCGCTCTCGTGAAACGGGCTTCCCTGGCGCTCGCCCTGGCGCTGAGCGGGCTGCTGGTCGGCTGCGGCAGCAGTCCTCCGCGCCCCGACTTGCCGCCGCCCCCCCCGGCCGGCGACTACCGGGCCGAGGTCGGCTACGTTCAGGCTTGGAAGGTATCGCTCGGGCGCCTGCCGCGGGACGTCGGCTATGGCTTCCGGCCGGCGTTGGCCGGCGGCCGGCTGTATCTGGCCAGTGCCGACGGCCAGGTCGGCGCCTATGACGCGGGCAGCGGCGAGGCGCTGTGGGAGGTCGAACTGGAGCGGTCGCTCGCCAGCGGCCCCACGGTCGGCGAGGGCGTGGTGGTGCTGGGCGGGCGCGACGGCCAAGTGGTGGGTCTGGACGCCGCCGACGGCCGGCTGCTGTGGCTGTCCGGCGTCACCGGCGAGGTGCAGGCACCGCCGGTGATCGGCAGCGGGCTGGTGGTGGTGCGCACCATCGACGGCCGCGTGTTCGGACTGGATCCGAGCAACGGCCGCCGCCGCTGGATGTACGAGCAGAGCCAGCCGCCGCTGATCCTGCGCGGCAGCAGCAAGCCGCTGCTGCTGGGCAACGCCTTGGTGGTGGTCGGCACCAACAACGGCAAGCTGATCGGGCTGGCGGCGGGCGATGGCCGGCTGCTGTGGGAGCTGACGGTGGCCGAGCCGCGCGGCCGCTCCGATCTGGAGCGCATGGTCGACATCAACGCCGATCCGGTGTTCTACCGCGGCGACATTTACCTGGTCGGCTACCAGGGCCGACTGGCGGCGGTCGACGGCAGCAGCGGCCGCATCCGCTGGGACCGGGAGCTGTCGGCCTATGCCGGGCTGGCGACCGATCCGGCGCGGCTTTACGTTACCGACGCCTCCAACCGCGTCTGGGCGTTCGACCGTTTCAGTGGCGCTTCGATCTGGCGCCAGGATCAGCTGCGCGGCCTGACCCTGACCGGCCCGGCGGTGGTCGCCGACTACGTGCTGGTCGGCGACAGCGAGGGCTATCTGAATTGGCTGTCGGCCCGCGACGGCGAGCTGCTGCGCCGCCAGGACGTGGGCGGCGGCTTCGTCGCCACGCCGGTGGTCGACGGCGATATGATTTACCTTCTGACCGAGAAAGGTCTCACCGCCCTACGCCGCCGCTGATGTGCCTGCTGCTGTTCGCCTACGGCGTTCACCCGGAATATCCGCTGGTGATCGCCGCCAATCGTGACGAGTACTACCGCCGGCCGAGCGCCGGCGCCGACTGGTGGCCGGGCGGGGAAATCCTGGCCGGCCGCGATCTCGAGGCCGGCGGCACCTGGATGGGGGTGAGCCGCACTGGCCGCTTCGCCGTCGTCACCAATTACCGCGAGCCAAACGGCCGCCAGGCCGACATGCGCTCGCGCGGCCTGCTGGTGGCCGAGATCCTGGCCGACCGCCGCCCCGGCGAGGAGATCCTGCGCGATCTGGCGGTCGATGGCGATCGCTACAACGGCTTCAATCTGGTGTTCGGCGACGCTGGCGGCGTGTTCAGCTACGCCAATCGCGGCGATGCCGGTGGCCGGGCGCTGCCGCCGGGCCTGTACGGGCTCAGCAATCATCTGCTGGAGACGCCCTGGCCCAAGGTGGTGCGCGGCAAGGCCAAGCTGGCCCGCTACCTCGACCAGGGGCTGGCGCCGGCGCTCGATCCGCTGCTCGATCTGCTGCACGACACCACCACGGCCGACGATGATCAGCTGCCCGCCACCGGCATGGGGCTGGAGTGGGAGCGGCTGCTGTCGCCGATGTTCATCGCCAGCGATGTTTACGGCACCCGCGCCTCCACCGCGGTGGTGATGTCGCGCGGTGGCCGGGTGTGGTTCGCCGAGCGCGGCTACGGGGTGGGCGGGCAGCCGCTGGAGACGCGGCGCTTCCAGTTCGATATCCGCGCCTGACCTGGTGAATACCCGCGCCAGCGTTGCAGGGCCTCCCTGTGGATGCTACCCTCGGGGCCGGTTTGGGTCTGACCGCGCCCTCGGCGCGCGGGCGTCGGCGAGACATGGCCCGCCAGTGCCGTGACCGCGTCTCGCTCCCTTGCTGAAGCGCCCGCCATGCGCTCATCGGCCGCGGCCGCAAGACGACATCGGCGTAACGCCGGCGGCGGCCGGAAGCGACGAACAAGAATATCGGCCTCCGGGACGGATCGCGCTGCAGCGCGGCCCCGGTCGCAGCAGTTTTTCCTTTCATGCAGAGGTTGACGCCATGCGAGTCATTCTTTTAGGGCCGCCCGGAGCGGGCAAGGGGACCCAGGCGGGGTTCATCGTCGAGGCGTTGGGCATCCCGCAGATCTCCACCGGCGACATGCTGCGTGCCGCGGTCAAGGCCGGCACCCCGCTGGGTCTGGAGGCCAAGAAGGTCATGGATGCCGGCGGGCTGGTGTCCGACGACATCATCATCGGCCTGGTCAAGGAGCGCATCGCCCAGCCCGATTGCCGTAACGGCTATCTGTTCGACGGCTTCCCGCGCACCATCGCCCAGGCCGACGCGCTGAAGGCCGACGGCATCAAGATCGACGTGGTGGTCGAGATCCAGGTGGACGACGAGGAGATCGTCAGCCGCATGAGCGGTCGGCGCGTGCATCCCGGTTCCGGCCGCGTCTATCACGTCCGCTTCAACCCGCCCAAGGTCGAGGGCGTGGACGACGTCACCGGCGAGCCGCTGGTGCAGCGCGACGACGACAAGGAAGAGACGGTGCGCAAGCGCCTGAAGGTCTATCACGAGCAGACCAAGCCGCTGGTCGACTACTACTCGTCCTGGGCCGCCAGCGGCGATCCGCAGGCGCCGCGCTATGTGTCGATCAACGGCCTGGGGCCGGTGGAAGAGGTGAAGCAGCGTCTGCTGCAAGCGCTCGGCCGCTGAGCCGCGCAGGCATGCCAACGAGGAACGGGGCCGGATTGGCCCCGTTCGCGTTTTAGGGGCTACTCTAGCGGCAGGTGCTGTGATCACGAAGAGGATGTCATGATGCGCGGCTGGCGCTGGTTGCTGATGATGGTGCTGTTTGGCTGGGCGTCGCTGGCGCTGGCCAGACCGGTGGTGGTGGAGCTGGAGCTGCGGGGCGCCATCGGCCCGGCCAGCAGCGACTACTTCACCCGGGCGTTGAAGGGGGCGCAGGCGCGCGGGGCGGCGGCGGTGGTGCTGCGCATGGACACCCCCGGTGGTCTGGATTCGGCCATGCGTGAGATCGTGCAAGCGATCATCGCCTCGCCCGTCCCCGTCATCACCTACGTCAGCCCAGGCGGCGCCCGCGCCGCCAGCGCCGGCGCCTACATTCTGTTGGCCTCGCACGTCGCGGCGATGGCGCCGGGCACCAACGTCGGCGCCGCCACGCCGGTGCAGCTGGGCGGTTCGGGTGGCGCGCCCGAGCGGGAGCCGGGCAAGGACGACGAGCCCGCCGCGAACGACGAGAAGCCGGCCAAGGCGCCCGGCAACGCCATGGAGCGCAAGCTGGTGAACGACGCCACCGCCTACATTCGCTCCCTGGCCGATCTGCGCGGCCGCAACGCCGACTGGGCCGAACGGGCAGTACGCGAAGCCGCCAGCCTGTCGGCCGGGGAGGCGCTGGAGCAGAAGGTGATCGACCTGGTCGCCGAGGATCTGGACCGGCTGCTGGCGGCGCTGGACGGTCGCGAGGTCAAGCTGGAGAGCGGCCCCGTGACCTTGCGCCTCGCCGACGCCGAAGTGCAGCGGCTGCAGCCGGACTGGCGCACCAAGCTGCTGGCGGTGCTCACCGACCCCAACGTCGCCTACATCCTGATGCTGGTGGGTATCTACGGCCTGATCTTCGAGCTGGCCAATCCCGGCAGTCTGGTGCCGGGCGTGCTGGGCGGCATCTGCCTGCTGCTGGCACTGTTCGCTTTCCAGGCCCTGCCGATCAACTACGCCGGGTTGGCGCTGATGCTGCTGGGCATGGCTTTCATGGTCGGCGAGGTTTTCGTCCCGAGTTTCGGTATCCTGGGCATCGGTGGCGTAGTCGCCTTCGTCATTGGATCGGTGATCTTGTTCGACAGCGATTCCTCGTTCTTCTCGATCTCGATGGGATTGATCGCCGGCTTCGCGTTGGTCAGCTTGGTACTGCTGTTCGGCATCGCCGCCATGGCGGTGCGCGCGCACCGGCGGCCGGTGGTGAGCGGCGACCAGCTGATCGGCGCCGAAGGCGAGGTGCTGAGCGATTTCACCGGACACGGCCGCATCCGGCTGCAGGGCGAGATATGGAACGCGATCGCCGACGAGCAGCTGCGGCGGGGCGATCGGGTGCGGGTGGTGGCGCGCGAAGGGCTGCGGCTGCGGGTGGTGCGGCTGATGCCGGCCGAGAGCGCGCCCGGCCGGGGCTAGCGGCGTTTCGCCGCCGTCCGGCGCTCTGCTAGATTATGCGCCTCTTCGGAGCAGCCCTGGGGTAGTCGTCGACCATGAGCCTCTACTCGGAAGCGATCGAGCGGTTTCAGTCCCTGCTGGAGCGGGCGCGCGCGGCCGGTGTGCCCGAGCCCACCGCTTTCACCCTCGCGACCTGCGGCAGCGACGGTATGCCGGCGGCGCGCACGGTGCTGCTCAAGGAAGTGAGCGAGCGCGGCTTCGTGTTCTACACCAACATGCAGAGCCGCAAGGGGCGGCAGCTGGCGGAGAATCCGCGCGCGGCGCTGTGCTTCCACTGGCAGGCGCTGGCCGAGCAGGTGCTGGTGCAGGGCAAGGTGACGCAGGTCGCCGACGCCGAGGCCGATGCCTACTGGGCGACGCGGCCGCGCCTGAGCCAGCTCGGTGCTTGGGCGTCGCAGCAATCGCAGCCGCTGGCCAGCCGCGCCGAGCTGGAGGCGCGTCTGGCCGAGGTCGAGAAGCGCTTCGAGGGCGGGCCGGTGCCGAGGCCGCCGTACTGGTCGGGCTATCGGGTGGCGCCGGACTTCATCGAATTCTGGTACGCGCGCCCCGGCCGCCTGCACGAGCGGCAGCGCTACACTCTGGAAAATGGCGAGTGGCGGGTCGGCTGGATCTACCCGTGAGCCGGCGGCTCCCGCTGGCAGCGGTCGCCTAGTGGGCGGTGCTGCCGTCGGGTTCCAGGAACGGCGCCAGGTCGGTGCCGTCCTCGTTCAGCACCAGACGGTCCGGCCGCGTCATGTGCAGCTCCAGATTCAGTTCCCGAGCGCGGCCGCGCCAGTGATCGAGCACCGTGCGGATGCCGGCGGCGGTGAGCGGGTATTCGTTGCCGAGATGCAGCACGCGGCCGTCGCCGGTCTGCACCAGCACGGTGTATGCCACCGGTCCCAGCTCGGGGTGGCTGTGTTCGGTCAGCCACACGGCCGCGGCGCCGCTCAGGTCGACGGGGCGCTCGGAGACCGCCAGCACCGGTTCCGGCAAGGCGTATTGCGCGCCGATCCGCTCCCATTTACCACCGCACAGCTCCTCCAGCGGCGCCTCGGGCGCGAGCCGGCGCAGCTTCAGGCCATGCGCGGCCAGTCCGGCGTCGTAGACCCGCTGCCGCTTCGCCCAGTCGACATAGCCGTCGATGGTGCCGCCTTGGGCCAGCCAGCGCTCGACGGTGAAGAACGGCGTGTAGACGGTGTCGGCGCCCACCGCGAAGCGGTTGCCTTCCGGCAGCGTCACCAGTTCGACTTGGTCCGGCCGGTACAGCGCGCTCTCCAGCAGGGTCCAGAGGCCGTCCAAGCCGGCGTGGCCGAGCTGGATCTTGAGCAGCGCGCACAGGTCGTTGAAGGTGGCGTAGGCCAGATTCTCGGGCACCAGCCCGAAATGGCGGCGCACCAGGGCGTCGGTGGCGGCGCCGGCCCGGCCCTTTTCCAGCAGCACCGTCTCCAGCCGCACCTGTAGCCGTTCGATGGCGTCGCGCTCGCCGATGAACAGCATCGGCAGCACCAGCAGCGGTCCGGAGCCCGGACGGCGGGCCGGGGCGATGTTCGGCACCGGGAAGCGTTCGGCGCTGTCGCCGATCGCCATCAGCTGCGGCAGGAACTGCCCCGGCGGCAGGCTGCCGCGGTACAGCTCGAACAGCGTCTCCACCATCGGCAGGCCCGGCCGCACCAGCTCGGTGATGTCGTACAGCGCGCCCGGCAGCACCAGCCCATAGGCGTCCAGGCCGTCGCCGACGATAGCGGCGAGATCGGCCGCGACCGCGTCGAGCAGCTCGTCGGCCTGCTGGCGGGTCAAGGGCGCGGGCGGGCGCTCGCCGCCGAGCACCTGTTGGATGCCGATTTCGACGGTAAGGACGATGGGGGTGGCGGAAAGACCGGCTTGCAGGCTGTTCATGCGGGCACGCCCTGAGGCTGGATCGACAAGGGCCCACACTATACCGTCTGGGCGGCGGAGCGCCTACCGGCTGCGGCGCCCCGCCGTCGAACAGCGCCAGGGACGCGCGGGCGGCGTCAGTGCGGTTTGTCGCCGAAGCCTTTCACGATGTCGGCGGCGCCGGCGGGCAGACCGAGGCGGGTCATCACGTCGGCGATGCTGTTGTAGGCGCCGGGCGGGATCTTGCGCAGCAGATCCAGGGTTTGGTTGTCGGCCTGGTGCGATTGCGCGTGCTGGACCACGTCCTCCTTCTGCGCCGGGAAATTCAATCCTTGCAGGTACTTGGCGATGTCGCCCGCGGAATGTCCGCCGAGATTGCCGAAACTCATGCCGTTCTCCTTGGAACGCTCCACCGATGCCCGGCGCGCGCGGCGCCGGGAGCGGATTGCGAAGCTGCGACCCATCCTGCTAGGTGGGTGCGACGGCGGAGGATGCAAGCCGTTCAGGACGCGGACAGGGCGAAGCCGTGCTCCGCGAGCCAGGTCAGCGAGCTAAGCGTGTCGGGCGTGGGGATGTACTCCAGCGACACATAGCCGCGGTAGCCCATGCGGTCGAGTTCGCGCAGCAGATAGCGGAAGTTGATCTCGCCGGTGCCCGGCTGGTGGCGGCCCGGCGTGTCGGCCAGCTGGATGTGGCCGATGCGCTTGAGGTTGGCGCGGATGGTCTCGGTCAGTTCGCCCTCGGCGCGCTGCATGTGATAGATGTCGTACTGCAGCGCTAGGTTGGGGGCGGCGGCCTGTTCGATCAGGCGCAAGGCTTCGGCGCTGGTGCCGAGAAAGAAGCCTGGGATGTCGTAGCGGTTGATCGGCTCGATGAGCAGCGTCGCCCCTTGCTCCGCCAGCCGCGCGGCAGCGTAGCGCACGTTCGCCAGCAGCGTGCGCCAGTGGTCGTGGGCCGTGTAGGCGGGGTTGCCGCGGCCGGCCAGGCAGTTGAGCCGGCGCACGCCCAGGGTCGCGGCGTAGTCCAGCGCCCGCCGCACGCCTTCGCGGAACTCGTCTTCCCGCGCCGGATCGGCGGCGATGCCGCGATCGCCGCCCGCCCAGTCGCCGGCCGGGAGATTGAACAGATACAGCCGGACGCCGGCGTCGGTCACGGCGTGGCGGATCTCGTCGGCCGGGTGGTCGTAGGGGAACTGCACCTCCACCGTGTCGAAGCCGGCCCGGCGCGCGGCGGCGAAACGCTCGAGCAGCGGCAGTTCGGTGAACAGCATGCTCAGGTTGGCCAGGAAGCGCGGCATGATCAATGCTCCCTGCCGGATTGCGCCGCCAGCAGCCGGATCAGCGCCGCGGCGTCCAGACCGCCCAGACCGGCCTGACGACCGGCTTCGTACAGCGCCAGGGCGGCGTCGCCGAGCGGCAGAGCGGTGCCGGTTTCCTGGCCGAGACGGCGGATCAGGCGCAGATCCTTGGTGAGCACGTCCACGGTGAAGGCCGACTCGAACTGCTGCTGCTGTAGCACCGGTACGGTGCGGTCAAGCATGCGGCTGGCGCCGAAGGAGGCGGCCAGCACCTCGTGCAGCAGCGTCAGGTCCAGCCCCAGGCGTTGGGCCAGGTGCAGGGCTTCCACCGCCGCCGCCGAGTGCAAGGAGGTGAGGAGCTGATTCACCAGCTTGGCGCCCTGGCCGGCGCCGCTAGGGCCCATGTAGCGCAGCAGGCGGCCCATGGCGCCGAGCACGTCCTGCACCTGCTCGAAGGCGGCGCGGTCGCCGCCGACCATGATGGTGAGGGTGCCGGCCTCGGCGCCGCCGGTGCCGCCGCTGACCGGCGCATCCAGGTAGTGCACGCCGTACGTGGCGGCTTGCTCGGCCAGCCGGCGGGCGGCGCTCACCCCCAGGGTGCTGTGGTCGAGCACCACGGTGCCAGGCTGCAGCAGGGGCAACGCCTGGTCCAGCACCGCCTGCGACGCGACGTCGTCGAGCACGCATACGCACACCACCTCGGCGTCGCGCACGGCGTCCGCGAGGGTGGTCGCCACGCTCACGCCGGCGCGCTCGAGTTCGTCGAACGGCCTGGCGGTGCGGTTCCAGCCGCGGGTGTCGAAACCGGCGCGGGCCAGGTTGGCCGCCATCGGCTGGCCCATGGCTCCGAGCCCGAGAAAAGCCACGCGTTTGCTCATGTCCACTCCCTTCCCGCTACGGGTCTCGCGGCGAATGATACGGCATCGGGCCTTCGAAGCGGGGGGTAACCGTACCTATCATCTATCGGTTCGTGACAGTCGGGAGCGCAAACGATGATCAAGTCTCACGGTTACGCCGCGGTCGCCGCCGACGCGCCGCTGGCGCCCTTTCGGTTCGAGCGGCGTGAGCCGCGCGAGTACGATGTCCAGATCGACATCCTGTATTGCGGCGTCTGCCACTCCGATCTGCATACCGCCAGGAACGAGTGGGGCAACACGGTCTATCCGGTGGTGCCCGGGCATGAAATCGTCGGCCGGGTGGCCCGAGTCGGGTCGGCGGTGACGCGCTTCAAGGTCGGCGACCTGGTCGGCGTGGGCTGCATCGTCGATTCCTGCCGCCAGTGCGGCAGCTGCCGCGAGGGCCTCGAGCAGTACTGCGAGCGCGGTTTCGTCGGTACCTACAACGGCGAGGAGATGCACATCGGCGGCATGACCTACGGCGGCTACGCCGACAACATCGTGGTCGACGAGAACTACGTGCTGCGCGTGCCTGACGGTCTGGACCCGGCCGGCGCGGCGCCGCTGCTGTGCGCCGGCATCACCACCTACTCGCCGCTGCGGCATTGGGGCGCCGGTCCCGGCAAGCAGGTGGGCGTGGTGGGGTTGGGCGGCCTCGGCCACATGGCGGTGAAGCTGGCCCGCGCCATGGGCGCGCAGGTGACGCTGTTCACCACCTCCGCGAACAAGCGGGACGACGCGCTGCGGCTGGGCGCCCATGAGGTGGTGGTGTCCACCGACCGGAAGGCCATGGCGGCCCAGGGCGCGCGGTTCGATCTGATCCTCGACACCGTGGCCGCGCCGCACAACCTCGACGCGCTGCTGGGGCTGCTCAAGCGCGACGGCGCGCTGGTGCTGGTCGGCGCGCCGGCCGAGCCGCACCCGTCGCCGGCGGTGTTCAACCTGATCATGAAGCGGCGCACCCTGGCCGGCTCGCTGATCGGCGGCATCCGCGAGACCCAGGAAATGCTCGATTTCTGCGCCGCGCACGGCATCACCGCCGATGTCGAGATCATCCCGATCCAGCGCATCAACGAGGCGTTCGAGCGCATGCTCAAGAGCGACGTGAAATACCGCTTCGTGATTGATATGGCGTCGCTGCGCCAGGAGGTGGCGGCGGGTTAGCGCCGACGCAGCGCGGAAACGAAAAAGGGGAGGCGCAAGCCTCCCCTTTCGAGCCGGGCCGAAGCCGGCTTACTTGATGTCGGACAGACGGGTCTGGCGGATCTTGCCGTTCTCGACGATGCCGACCGGGGTGTTGGCGATGAAGCCGCCGTCGGCGCCGACGCCGGAGATTTCGTTCGGGTTGAAATCAGCCGGCAGCTTCTTGAACGCCTGATCCATGTTGGCGCGGATCGCCTGGGCATCGGTGGCGGTGCCGGCCATCTGCGCGGCCAGGGCGATGGCGTGCAGCGTCAGGTAGTGCAGCGAAGCCTCGGAGGTCGGATCCTTCTGGAAGGCCTTGCGGTACTTTTCAACGAAGACCTTGGCGCCCGGGCGCTCGTCGGCGACCAGCGGCAGCGTGCCGATGGCGCCTTCCAGCAGCTCCAAACCGCCCAGGACCTTGGCCATCTCGTCCATCTTGGCCTGGTCCATCATGATGAAGCCGCCCTTGAAGCCGAGCTCGCGGGCCTGCTTGACCACCAGCGCGGTGGGCTCGGAGGCGCCGCCGATGAACAGCACGTCCGGCTTGGCGGCCAGCACCTTGCTCACGCCGCTGAAGAAGTCGGCGTCCTTGTTGTAGGACATCGGGTTGTTGGCCACCACTTCGCCGCCCGCGTTGATCCAGGCCGGCGCGAAAGCCTTGGTCCAGGCCTTGGCGTAGTCGTGGTCGGCGTTGGCGATGGCGACCTTGTTGCCGAACTTGGCCATCTGCACCTTGATGAAGGGCTCGATGTAGCCGGTGAACGCCGGCGGAATGCGCAGGGTCAGCTTATTGCCGCGCGCCGTGATGGTCGGCACGCTGGAGTAGGCGCCGATCAGGAAGTTGTCGCGCTCGTTGAACGCCTGCAGAGCGAAGGCGCCGCCGGAGTGCGGGACGAACACCACCGGGGTGCGCTCCTGCTGCACCAGACGGCGGGCGTTGACGGCGGCGTCGCTGGGCGAGTACTTGTCGTCCAGGGCGACGATCTCGACCTTGTGCTTCTTGCCCTTGATGTCCACGCCGCCCGCGGCGTTGATCTCGTCGGCCGCCAGCTCCAGGCCGCTCAGCGCGTTCTTGCCGTACAGCGCCGCGCCGCCGCTCAGCGGGCCGGTGTAGCCGATCTTGAGCACATCGGCCGCCGCCGCCGTGTTAGCGGCAGTCATGACCGCGACGCCCATCGCCACGGTGGCCGACAGACGGCCCAAGCGCTTCAGAATTTCCATAGCCATCGCTACTGCTACCTCTTGACCTTCTTGGTAAGTCCCTTGCTTGACGACTGCCGCCAAGACTTGGCGGGTCCCCATCTCATGTCCGTATGGGGATGGAGAACGGGCAGGGCTCGCGGCCCCGTGCGGTGAGAGCCGGCGCAACGGCCAGTCGGAGTCCGCTGTGCATGCGGTCGGCACGATGCGACCGGGGCGGCTGAGGATAGCCGAAGTGGAAGCGGGAATTCAAAAAAAATGAAACGAAAGTTCGCATGGCGGAAAAAATGTCCGCTTCTGCGAAACCGCTGATGGTCGCCGGCGCCCGCGGCGCGGCGCTACCAGCGCCGCCCGCCGCCGCCGCTGGGACGGCGTTCCTCGGCTTCGTTGATGCGCAGCGTGCGCCCGCCCATGTCCTTGCCGTTGAGGGCGCGGATCGCGGCGTCCGCGTCCTGATCGTCCATCCTGACGAACCCGAACCCGCGCGGCCGGCCGGTTTCGCGGTCGGTCATGATCCGGGCCTCGTGCACCGTTCCGTAGTCGGAGAACAAGCTGCGCAGTTCGTCCTCAGTGGCCGAGAAGGGGAGATTGCCTACGTAAATCGACTTCATATGCCGGCTGCCTAGCGTTTGACGACATGCATGCCGCGCGAGCGGCGCGCCCCAAGGGGTTATGCCAAGGGTTGGGGCCGAGGTAGCCGACGACAAGCGCCCGGGGTGAAAATTCGCGTGCGCCGGTTCACAACTTGGAACCTTGCCGCGCCCGCGAAAGCCAGGTTTGTGGTCCACACCACAACCTAAGTGCCGGCTAACGATTACAAAAACGGCTGCTTACCCGTGCAGTAGCACGCGACAAGACGGCAGCCAGATCCGAATGTTGTTCCCATTCCCATCGAAGCCGCAGGTCGGCGGCGCGCTGACCCTGCGCGCCTGGGTACGCCGCCTCGCCGCCCTGACCATCCTGTTCGCGCTGAGCGCCCAAGCCGAGCCCGCCTGCTACGGCAGCGTCTGCGTCGAAGCGCGCTCCGGCGCGGGCTACACCGAGCTGGTCGGCATCAACCACAATCACTTCCCGGTGACGCTCAATCTCGGTCTGCGGCCGGTCAACATGCGCGCCGACACCGACGCCCAGGCGCATGTGCTGCCGCCGCGCGCGACGGTGCCGCTGCTGCGGCTGCGGGTAGAGGATCCGGCCAAGCCGGCGTCCTACACGATCAAGGTCGGCTGGGCGCGCGGTAACCCCGCGGCCAGGCACGACGACAGCTACGTGTACGGGCTGCCGTATCTGCCCGGCCTGGGCTTCAAGGTCACCCAGAGCGCCAACGGCCGCTTCAGCCATCACGGTGACGCGCGCTACGCGATCGATTTCGACATGCCCGAAGGCACGCCAGTGTTCGCCGCGCGCGAGGGCAAGGTGGTGGCGGTCGAGGACCGCCACGATCGCGGCGGCCCGCATCCGCGCTTCGAGCCGCTTGCCAACTACGTGGTGATCGAGCACCCGGACGGTACTTACGGCGAGTACCTGCACCTGCAGCGTCGGGGCGTGAAGGTCAAGGTCGGTGATCGGGTGCGGCGTGGCCAGCTGATCGGGCTGTCGGGCAACACTGGTTTCTCCAGCGGCCCGCATCTGCACTTCATGGTGGCCGGCGCCACCGCCGACGGCGGCCGCCGCTCCTACCCGGTTCGCTTCCACACCAGCGAGGGGCCGTCCGAGCTCCAGGCCGGCCGCACCTACCTCTATCAGCTCGACGGCGCGCCGGAGGGGCTGGCCGACGTCGCGCCGGCGGCGGGCGACGCCATCGACGGCGTGGGCGGCTGAACCGCGGCCCGCACGCTGGCCCAGTCCAGCGGCAGCGGCAGAAATTCCCGCGGCGGCAGCTGCGCCAGCTCGGCGCGCAGCCGCTGTAGGCGTTCCTTCGACGGCGGATGGCTGGAAAGCAGCGCAGCCGCCTCCGCCAGATCGCCTTCCCGCTCCGCCAGCTTCTCGAGAAAGCGCGGCAGACCGTAGGGCGCGATGTCGGCGGCGAGCAGCCGACGCAGGCCCTCGCGGTCGGCCTCGGCCTCGGCCTCGCGCGAGAACTTCAGCTCGGTGAGCCGGGTGGCGAGATCGCCGGCCAGGCCGGCGCCGTCGCCTAGGGCCAGCGCCAGCAAGGCGCGCAGGCCCAGCCCCTTGACCATGCTCTTGAGGCCGTGACGCAGCTCGACGTGCGCCACCTCGTGCGCCAGCACGCCGGCCAGTTCCTCGGCGTCGTCGGCGGCCCGGATCAGCCCCGTGTATACCACGATCACGCCGCCGGGGGCGGCGAAGGCGTTCACCTGGGGGCTATCGGCGACCAAGAACCGATACGTATGGCGCGAGCCGGCGCTCAGTCGCTGGCCGATGGCGCGCACCGCCTCGACCGCCGGGCCCTGCTCCTGCAATCGCAGTTCGGCCTGGATCTGCGCCAGCGCCAGGTCGCCGAGCCGCGCTTCCTGCTCGGCCGGGATGCGCTCGGCGACCGCGGCGGCGATCGTGTCGGCCTTGGCCAGGAACAACGCGAGCAGCAAGAGCGGCAACAGCAGGATCGGCGCCAGCAGCCCCCAGCCGAGCGCGAAGCGCCAAGTCAGCCGCCGGCGCGCCCGCCCGGCCGCCAACAGACCCTCGGCTACTGTCGCCGGCGCCGCCGCAGCCAGCGCCCGGCCGGCGGCGGAATCCAGGCATAGCAGGAATTCGCCCTCGTCCTCGGCCCAGCGCAGCCACGCCTGCTCGGCGTTGAAGCCGCCGGCGTCGCAGCGCAGCCGTTCGCCCGCCACCAGGCGTTCGCCGTCCGGCAAGGCGACGGCCAGGCGGTCGCCGCGCCAGCTCAGCCGTACGTCGACACCGGTTCCGGCCAGGCCGGGACCGAACAGACGGCCGTGAACCGCCTCGCTCATGCCGCGTCAGTCGTCCCCACTCAGGAAGCTGCCCAGCAGCGAGCCCTCGCCCTGAGAGCGGCCGCCGGCGACCGGCGCGGCCATGACGATGCGGTTGGCCAGACGCGACAGCGGCAGCGACTGCAGCCAGACCCTGCCCGGGCCGCGCAGGGTGGCGAAGAACAGCCCCTCGCCGCCGAACAGGGCAGTCTTGAGCTTGCCGACGTACTGGATGTCGAAATCCACCGACGGCTGGAAGGCCACCACGCAGCCGGTGTCGATCCGCAGCAGCTCGCCGGGCGCCAGCGTGCGCTCCATGAGGGTGCCGCCGGCGTGCAGGAAGACCCAGCCGTCGCCGTCGAGCTTCTGCATGATGAAGCCTTCGCCGCCGAACAGGCCCACGCCCAGCTTCCTTTGGAAGGCGATGCCCAGCGAAACGCCCTTGGCTGCCGCCAGGAAGGAGTCCTTTTGCGCGATCAGCGTGCCGCCCACCTCGGCCAGGTGCACCGGCACGATCTTGCCGGGGTAGGGCGCGGCGAAGGCCACCCGGCGCTTGCCGTCGCCCTCGTTATGGAACACGGTGGTGAACAGCGACTCGCCGGTGAGCAGTCGCTTGCCGGCGCCCATCAGCTTGCCGAAGAAGCCGCCTTGCTGGCTGCCGTCGCCGAACACGGTGTCCATCTGGATGCCGTCCTGCATGTACATCATGGCGCCGGCTTCCCCCACCGCCGCCTCACCGGGGTCCAACTCGACCTCGACGTACTGCATTTCGCTGCCGAAGATTTCGAAATCGACTTCGTCCATCGCCATTTTTGCGGTTCCTTGTTTTTTTGCTGACGGCGGGCGGCGCCCGGCCACGCGGCGAGCTTAGCGGACTCGTCCGATAGCGGCCAGACGGCGGCGAAGGCAGCTTGCATAGAGGAATTTTATGCGTGGCTGTCGAGCGCTTTATTGGAGAGCTGGCGGGCCTCTGCCTATGCTGGTGCAGCGCGCGCTCGAGTCCGCGCGTATTCCATAACGATAACGAAGAAGAGGAGAGAGCCCTTATGTCGTTCCGATCGTTCCGCAAATCCCTGACACGCTCCGCCCTGGCGCTCGCCATGCTCGGCGCGGCTGGGATCGCCGCCGCCGAGGAAACGATCAAGATCGCCTTCGTCGATCCGCTGTCCGGTCCGTTCGCCAACGTCGGCGACTTCGGTCTGCGTCATTACCGCTACCTGGCCGAGTATTTCAACGAGCGGGGCGGTTTGAACGGTAAGAAGCTGGAGATCGTGCCCTTCGACAGCAAGGCCAGCGCTCAGGAGGCCGCCTTGCTGCTGCGACAGATCGCCGACCAGGGCATTCGCTACATCACCCAGGGCAACGGCTCGCACGTCGCGGCGGCGCTGATCGAAGGCATCGAGAAATACAACAGCCGCAATCCGGGCAAGGAAATGCTGCTGATCAACTACTCGGCGCAGAACCCGGAGCTGACCAACGAGAAATGCAGTTTCTGGCATTTCCGGTTCGATGACGACGCGGCGATGAAGCTGCACGGCATCACCGATTACATGGCGAAGCAGCCCGACATCAAGAAGGTGTTCCTGATCAACCAGGATTACGCCTTCGGCCATCTGGTGTCGTCCTACGCTCGCGACATGCTCAAGAAGAAGAATCCGAACATCGAGATCGTCGGCGACGTGTTCCATCCGATCGGCAAGGTCAAGGATTTCGCGCCCTACGTCGCGCAGATCCGCGCCTCCGGCGCCGATTCGGTGATCACCGGCAACTGGGGCAACGACATTTCGCTGCTGATCAAGGCCAGCGCCGCGGCCGGGTTGGACGTGAAGTATTTCGCCTTCAGCGTCGGCGGCTTGGGCTCGCCCACCGCGATCGGCGAGGCCGGCGAGGGGCGGGTGTTCCAGGTTACCGAGTGGCACCTGGACCTGCCGATCGAGGAGAACAAGCCGGAGCTCGACGCGTTCGCCAAGGAGTTCAAGCGTAAGTACAACTACGACTACTTCTTCCTGCGCGCTCGCACGGCGCTGGAGATGGTCGGGGCGGCGATGGCCAAGGCCGGCTCCACCGAGCCGCTGGCGGTAGCCAAGGCGCTGGAGGGCATGCGCTACGAGACGCCGTTCGGGCCGGCGATCATGCGCACCGAGGACCATCAGCTGCTGCAGCCGCAGTACATCTCCAAGTTCACCAAGGACGCGAAGAACGACGTGGAGAACACCGGCATGGGCTTCGTCACCGTCTATCGGCTCGACGCTGAGCAAGTGGCGCTGCCCACCACCTGCAAGATGAAGCGGCCGAAGTAACCGCCGCGCCGGGTCCGGGACCGAGCGTCCCGGACCTCGCTTTCTGGGCTATCGCCGCCGAGGCTGGGTCGGCCGTCGCAAACCCTTGTCCCGACCGTTGGGGAGGGCCATATGAGAACTCGAACGTTAGGGCAGCGAGGAGGCGGTCATGGCTACGGCGAAGATCGAACGGACGGCCAGCGGCGTCTGGCGGGGCGACTTGCGCGGCGGCAGCGGCGAGATGAGCAGCGGCAGCGGCACGCTCGACCAGGCGCCTTTTACCTTCGCCACCCGGTTCGAGAATGCCAAGGGTACCAACCCGGAGGAGCTGATCGCGGCGGCGCAAGCCGGCTGCTACAGCATGGCTCTGGCCAACTATCTGGCGCAGCAGGGTTTACAGCCGCAGGAGATCGTCACCCGCGCCATCGTCACCATGGAGAACCTCGCCATCACCAGGATGCACCTGGAAACCCGCGGCCGGGTGCCGGGCTTGGACGATGCCACCTTCAAGCGGCTGGCCGCCGAAGCCGAGCGGAAATGTCCCGTCGCCAATCTGCTGCGCAGCGGCTTGACCCTGACGCTGGATGCCGCCCTGGCCTGAACCGGCCGGCGGCAGGTCGATTCCCTCCTTGGAGACGGCTGCAGATGGGTTATTCTGCCGCGGTCCGGCGAGAGCCGAACGAGAACATTCCAGGAGAACGACCATGTCGAAGCAGGTTCAGTCCAAGCGCTTGACCGTTCCGGGCATCTACGAGCGCAAGGGCAAAGAGAAAATCGTCAGCCTAACCGCCTATACCGCGCCGATGGCGGAGTTGCTCGACCCGTACGCGGACATTCTGCTGGTGGGGGATTCGCTGGGCATGGTGGTGCACGGTCTGCCCAGCACGGTCGGGGTGACCCTGGACATGATGATCCTGCACGGCCAGGCCGTGATGCGCGGCTCGTCGCGCGCGCTGGTGGTGGTCGATCTGCCGTTCGGCACCTACGAGCACAGCCGCGAGGTCGCGTATGAGTCGGCGGCGCGGGTGCTGCGCGAGACCGGCTGCCAGGCGGTGAAGGTGGAGGCCAGCAAGGGCATCGCCGATACGGTGGCGTTCCTGGTCGACCGTGGCATTCCGGTGATCGGCCACGTCGGCCTGCGGCCGCAGGCGGTGAACATCGACGGCGGCTTCAAGGCCAAGGGGCGCACCGCCGAGGAGCGCGATCGCATCATGGAGGAGGCCCGGGCCGTGGATAAGGCCGGCGCTTTCGCCATCGTGGTCGAAGGCGTGGCCGCCGACCTGGCCAGCGAAATCACCCGCGAGGTGAAGGCGCCCACCATCGGCATCGGCGCGTCGGCCGAGTGCGACGGGCAGGTGCTGGTGACCGATGACATGCTGGGCATGTTCGAGTGGACGCCGAAGTTCGTGCGCCGCTACGCCAATCTGCGCGAGAGCATCACCGCCGCGGCGGCCGCCTACGCCGAGGACGTGCGCGCCGGCCGCTTCCCCGGCGAGGCCGAGCAGTATCTGCTGAAGGCGAAGTAAAGGCGGACCGGCACGCCGCTGCGGACCGGTTCTCCCCGCGGCGGCGGACGGCCGCCGCCGACAACAACAACGATTCCGGGGAGGAGCGCCACCCATGGCCGATATCGATTTCGCCGTCGCCGATCACATCGCCACCATCACCTTGCGGCGACCGCCGGTGAACGCGTTGTCGGCACCGATGATTGCCGAGCTGATCGACGCCCTGCGCCGGGCGGACGAATCGGACCAAGTGCGGGCGGTGGTGATCACCGGCGCCGGCCGCTGCTTCAGCGCCGGGGTGGATCTCAAGGAGCAGCTGGCGGCGATCGAAACCGGCGGCCAGGGCCCGGGCAGCCTCGGTCCGGCGCTATACGCCGCCCTGCTGCACGGCCGCAAGCCGACCATCGCCGCCATCAACGGCCCGGCGCTGGGCGCCGGGGTCGGCATCGCCGCCTCCTGCTGCATCCTGGTGGCCAGCGAGAACGCCCGCTTCGGGCTGCCGGAGATCGACGTCGGCATGCTGGGCGGGGCGCGGCACGCGCTGCGGCTGCTCGGGCACTCGGTGGTCAACCGCATGCTGCTCACCGGCCATCAGCTGGACGCCGCGGAGCTGTACCGGCGCGGCGTGGTGGAGGCCTGCCTGCCGCCGGACCAGCTGCTGCCCTATGCCTACGGTATCGCCGCCGAGATCGCCGCCAAGGATCCGCAGGCGGTGCTGCTGGCGCGCCAAAGCCTGGCGCGGGTGGAGTCCATGGAGCTGCTGGACGGCTACCGCTACGAGATGACGTTGGCCGACGAGCTGGCGCGCCTGCCGGCGGCTCGGGAAGCGATGCGGGCTTTCCTCACGCGCCGGTCCTGAGCGGGCACGCTCGGCGCCGGTCCGGGATTGGGGCACAATGCCTGCCCCGCGGCCGAGGAAGTTCGCGACATGCCCGTCTCCCTCTCGATCTTCGTGCTGGCGGCTCTGGCCGAGATCGCCGGCTGTTTCGCTTTCTGGGCGTGGCTGCGCCGCGGCGGCTCGGCCTTGTGGCTGCTGCCGGGGCTGCTGTCGCTGGCGCTGTTCGCTTGGCTGCTGACTCGCAGCGACGCCCAGTTCGCCGGTCGCGCCTATGCCGCCTACGGCGGCATCTACATCGTCACGTCGCTGCTGTGGCTGTGGGCGGTGGAGGGGGCGCGGCCCAGTTCCTGGGATGTGCTGGGGGCGGCGCTGGCGGTGACCGGCGCGGTGGTGATCCTGTACGGCGCGGGCGTCGGCGCCCGCTGAGGCTGCGTCAGGCGCAGCAAGCGTAAGGCACCATCGAGATGCGGCCCGGCGCCGGCCGGGGCCGGCCCAGGAACCCTTCCAGCACGGCCAGCATCCGCCGCTCGGCCTCCGGATCGACGATGCGCGGTCGCAGGGTGCGCTCGCTGCCGTCGTGCAGTCGCAACCCGATACGCAGCCGCGGGCCGCTGCGGCGGGTGAACCAGTCGCGGACCTGCTGCGGGTCCAGCGGAACGAAGCGCCCGCGCGACCATATCCGCAGCTGGCCGCGCCGATAGCACAGCACCACCCGGCCCTCGAAGCCGCACCGGTAATGCAGCTCGATCGCCAGCTCGGTGAGCAGGACTACCGCGAAGGCCAGCAGCAGCGGGGTCAGGGCGACCGCGGCGGCGTTACCGCTCACGCGTACCGCGGCGATGGTGCAGAGGAACGACAGGGTCAGCGCCAGCAGCCGGGCTCGGCTCGGCCGTTCGCGCGAGAGAATGGTCCAGTCCATGGCAGCTCCGGCTCGACGCGCATCCCATCGAAAAATTGCGGTCGAGCCTCGCTGCCTCAAGCCGTGCGCCGACGCTTAGCGGCGGATATGGCGCACCACCACGCTGCCGGCCGAGTAACCGGCGCCGAACGAGCAGATCACGCCGGTATCGCCGTCGTTGAGATCGTCGTGGTACAGGTGGAAGGCGATGATGGAGCCGGCCGACGCGGTGTTGGCGTAGCGGTCGAGGATCACCGGCGCCTCCTCGGGGGTGGGCTCGCGGCCCAGCACGCGGCGCGCCACCAGCTGATTCATGTTGATGTTGGCCTGGTGCAGCCACAGCCGGCGGATCTGCGCCACCTCCAGCCCCAGCTCCTGCAGGTGGCCGAGAATCAGCTCCTGCGCCACCGGCACCACCTCCTTGAACACCTTGCGGCCTTGCTGCCGGAACAGCAGCTCGTCGGGATGGCGCGGCGGCACTTCGGTGCGGTTCATGAAGCCGAAGTCGTTGCGGATGTTGTTGGAGAACCGGGTCAGCAGCCGCGTGCCGAGGATCTCGAAGGCGCGGTCGGTGTTGAGGGTGTCCTCGCGCTCGACGATCACCGCGGTGCAGGCGTCACCGAAGATGAAGTGGCTGTCGCGGTCGCGGAAGTTCAGGTGCGCCGAGCAGATCTCGGGGTTGACCATCAGCACCGCCCGAGCGCTGCCGCTGCGCACCGCGTCGGCCGCGGTCTGTAGGCCGAAGGTCGCCGAGGAGCAGGCCACGTTCATGTCGAAGCCGAAGCCGTCGATGCCGAGCGCCTGCTGGATCTCGATGGCCATGGCCGGATAGGCGCGCTGCATGTTGGCGCAGGCCACGATCACCGCGTCGATGTCCTCGGGGCGCTTGCCGGCCCGTTCCATCGCCTCGCGCGCCGCCGCCACCGAGATCTCGCACTGGATCGACATCTCGTCTTCGCTGCGGCATGGCAGGCGAGGATGCATGACCTCGGTGTCGAGCACGCCGGCCTTGTCGAGCACGAACCGACTCTTGATGCCCGAAGCCTTGACGATGAACTCTTCACTGGAGAATTGCAGCGGCGCGACGCGGCCGGCCTCGATGTCGGCGGCGTGCGCCTCGTTGTAGCTAGCGGCGTAACGGTTGTAGGACTCGACCAGCTCCGCGTTGGAGATGGAGTCTTTCGGCGTGAACAGGCCGGTGCCGCTGATGAATGTCTTAGCCACGTGGTTCCCCGACGCTTTAACCAGAATATTGTGACGTGCGAATTCGCCCCTGAAAGCGGCAACGCTACCCCCTGCCACGTTTCGCTTCAAGCGCCAAGCGCGCTCAACAGCGGACGCTGAGAACTGCATCGCGCATCGCCGTCGTGCCGGAGCGACGAGAGGCCCTGTCGCTTGATCGCCGCGGCGCGCGGTACTAGCCTCAGCAACTCGAAGCGACGGGCGGCCGGAGGCCGAACCCAAACGAGTGTTACCGGAAGCATAAACACAATGGAATCCTTGCCCTGGAAAGTGGCGTCGCCGCACATCGAGCGCGTGGTCGTGGACGAGTCGCACATCGACGGCTACGGCCACACCAACAACGTGGTCTATCTCGGCTGGTTGGAGAAAGCGGCCTGGGCGCACTCGTGCAAGCTGGGGTTCTCGCTGGACGACTACCGGCGGATCGGCTGCGGCATGGTCGCCCGCAAGCACGAGCTGGAGTACTTGCTGCCCACCTTTCCCGGCGACGAGCTGCTGATCGGAACCTGGGTCAGCGGCAACGACGGCAAGCTCTCCACCTACCGCTCGTACCAGATCATTCGGTTGCAGGACCGCAAGACCGTGCTCACCGGCCTCACGCACTGGGTTTGCGTCGATATGAAGACCGGCCGGCCGCGCCGCATGCCGCAGGAGTTCATCGACGGCTATCGCCCGGCGGAGCCGATCGCATGAGGCGCAATCGGGTGTTTGTCGCCAGGACCGCAGTACAACGGGCCGCCATGACGGCGAGCTCTCAAAAAACCAACGGAAGGTGACGCTGGTGATGTTTCTAGACAGTTACGTGAGGGAGGCCGACGGCCTCGTGCGTATCTCGGCCACGCAGGCCAGCCGGTTCGCCAAGGAAGTGGCCGGTGACTTCAATCCCATCCACGACCCGGACGCCAAGCGCTTCTGCGTGCCCGGCGATTTGCTGTTCTGCCTGGTGCTGAGCCGCTACGGCCTCAGCCAGCGCATGTCGTTCGCCTTCACCGGCATGGTCGGCGACAACGTCGGTCTGCGCCTGCCCGCCGAGCCGGGCGCGCTGATCGAGCTGACCGACGAGACCGGCAAGTGCTATCTGCGGGTGGAGCGCGACGGCGCGGTGACGCGCGATCCGGCGCTGGTGGAGCGCATCGCCCGCAGCTACGTGTCCTTCTCCGGACACAACTTCCCCTACATCCTGGCGCCGCTGATGGCTCGGCATAAGGTGATGATCAACCTCGAACGGCCGCTGGTGATCTACGAGAGCATGTCGTTCGACCTCGACAGCCTCGATCTGGCCGATCCAACCCTGGAGCTGGCCGACGCCACGCTGGAAGTCGCCGGCAAGCGCGGCGACGCCTATCTGCACTTCCACTTCGGCGCCGGCGGCCGCACCGTCGGCAGCGGCCAGAAGAAGCTGGTGCTGAGTGGCTTGCGGGAGTACGACGAGGAAGCGATGCAGCGCTTCATCGAGCAGTACAACCGTCGCAAGCCGGCCGCCGCCGCGCTGTAGGGGCGGCGCGCCGTCGGTCCGGCGCCGCGGCGTCGGGCCGACGGCCGGGTTACTGCGGTCGCGCGTGGGCGGCGTTGTCCACCACGTTGCGTACGCCCTCGGCATGGGCGCAGTGGGCGCAACAGTAGAAGGTGTCGTTCGCCTCGATCCCGTGGCCGAGGATCTTCACGCCGCAGTGCTGGCAGATCGGCGCCAGCTTGTGCGCGGCGCATTCGAAGCAGTCGAAGGTGTGGGTGACGCCGGCGGCGATCACCTGAAAGGCGAGCTCATAGTCGTTGCCGCAGACTTCGCATCGGGCCATGACACGCTCCCTGATGGTTGTCGATAGGGTCCGGTCGAGCGACCAATGTGGGGGCGGTAGGCAACGCCAACAGGGCATGCGGTCGTTCGCGGCAACCGATCAGTGATTTAATCCACACCGTTCGGGGGCGAGCTCCGCTATCTTCCCTGCAAAACTCTAACTTTCTCGAAGAGCGCTTCCATTCATGACCGAGCCCCGGCTCTATTCCGTGGTGTTCGCAGGTCGGCTGCTGGCCGACGCCGATCCCGAGCAGGTGAAAGAGGAACTGGCGCGGCGCTTCCGTCTGGGCTCGCAGCAATTGGCCCGGCTGTTCTGCGGAGCGGAGGTGGCCGTTCGCCGGGATCTGTCGCTGACGCAGGCGCAGGCGCTGCGGCAGGCGTTCCTCGCCGCCGGCGCCGACTGCGTCGTGCGTCCGCAGGACGAGCCGAGCGGGGTGCCAGCCCTGACCGAAGAGGTCCTGGCGCGGGCGTTCGCCCGTACCGTCACCCCGGACAAGCCGAGCCGTGCCGAGCGGCTCAAGCGCGCGCTGGCTGCCTGGGCGGCGCTGCTCGTGCCGGGGCTGTACCCGCTGGCGCTGCTGGTGTTGGCGCTGTTCGCGCTGGTGCGGATCGCCCGTCCGGTCCTTGATCCGGAGCGCGGCGTGGCGGCGGCGCTGCTGCTGGACGCGCTGCCGGCGGCCTTGGCGGCGCTGGTACTGATCTGGCTGGCGCGGCCGCTGTTGTGGCGGCGCCGGTCGTGGACGTTGACGCCGCGGCCGGAGCAGGCGCCGTTGCTACACGATCTGGTCGGTCGCATCGCCGCCCAGGCGGGGGTGCCGGCGCCCGATCTCGTGCTCGACGACCAGCCGCGGCTGCGGGCGTGCTGGCGGTGGCGGCAGCGCCGCCCGCGGCTTAGCCTGCGGATTGGCTTGCCGGTGCTGGCGGCGCTGGATACCCAGCAGCTGGCCGGCCTGCTGGCCGCCGAGCTGTCGGCGGCCGCCTCGCTGGAGACCGCTTTGCCCCAGCAGTGGCTGCGGGAAGGATTGACCCGTTGCCACGACGGCGCCCGCCGCCGCGATGCCCTGGATACCGCGTTGCAAGAATGGCTGGCTCGGCAGGACGGCTGGCGCCGCGCTGTCGGCGTCAGGCTGGCGGCGGCGTTGCGGCTGCCGCATCGGCTCCTGGAGCGGCTGGCCGCGCTCGGCGAGCGGGTGGCCGAACTGCTGCTGCGGCCCCTGGAGCGGGCTGCGCGGGAGTGGCAATGGCAGGTGAGCGGCCGTGCCGCCGCGGAGCGGGCGGCATGTCGGTTGCAGGTGGTGGCGGAGGCCTGGGAGCGGTTGGCGCCCGAGCTGCTGGCCGCCGACGGCCGCGAGCTGCTCAGCGCCGATCTGCCCGGCTTGCTGGCGTGGCTGGCGGATCTCGCCCAGGCGGAGACGCTGGAGGTCGGCGATGCCGAACAGCCGACGCCGGACGAGCCGAGTTTTACCTTGCGCGCTCCGGCCGCGGCCCTGCTCGCCGATTACCCCGCCGTCGCCCGCGAACTGAGTCTGCGGACTTACCGGCGCCTGGGCCTGACCGTGGGCGATGCCGACTTGGTGGCGCCGGCGGCGGCGGAGGCGGCGCTGATGGCGCGGCGGCGTGCCGCCGCGGCGCTGGAGACTTACTTCCGCGAGTACCGCTGGGCCGGGCAGGTGATCGTGCCGGCCGGCATCGAGCGGGCGCGGCGCCTGAGCAAGACCGAGCGCCTGGCGGAGTTGGAAGCGGTGGTGGCGGAGCTGCGCCGCGCGGTGCCGGATATGGACCGGCTGCGCAAGCATTATCTGGCCGCGGCCGAGGCATTGCGGGAGGCCGAGGTGGCGGTGGCGGTCGCTCAGCATCGGCCGTCGCCGCGGGCGGAGGCGGTCTATCGCGAGCGGCGCGAGGCCATGACCGCGCGCGACAACGAGCGCAAGCGCCTGGACGAGCTGTTCGCGCGGCGGTTGGGGTTGGGGCTGGCCGAAGCGCTGG
>Ga0207747_1000043_pt1 | contig 131471 bp, 111 predicted proteins | sample HigsolmetaGSP11D_FD_184839 | JGI IMG/M metagenome (GOLD analysis project Ga0207747, IMG submission 184839) | High solid enriched microbial communities from the Joint BioEnergy Institute, USA - SP1-1-D (SPAdes) | ecosystem: Engineered > Bioreactor > SSF (Solid state fermentation) > Aerobic >... | reverse complement strand
GCTCAGCCAAAGAACGGATCACTTCACGACGAGTTTTCATGGTTAGTTTCAAAACACATCCCTTCGGTAACATTTCGTTGTGAGTGAACCGATCCCTCTTTAGTAACATTTTAACTGAGTGATTGCGGCGTATTTAACCGCAACCTGTAGTATGCTACAATTGTAATATTGTGTAGAATAAAATCAGTAATTCATGGAGAGGTGAAACCTTTGGTTAGGGAAGGAGATTACAGATCGGTTCGGCAGCATGCGTGGCGCAATATGATGATCGTGGCATGTCTATGGAGTTTGCTGCTATACACGTTGATTAGCGCATTCGTCCAGCCAGCTACCGCACTCGCAACGGAAACGAACAACAGCATGACCGAGACGGCACAAGGCAGCACAGACGGACAGAGCACACCGAGCACCGGGGACAATTTCCTTGGATTACAGGTTTTTTCTGCATTTCTGATTGAGGCTGAAACCGGACAAGTCCTCTACGAATACAATGCCGATCAGCCTTGGGAACCAGCCAGCATGGTCAAGATGATGACCGAGTATCTTGTGCTGGAAGCAATCGCGCAAGGCAAGTTTGATTGGGACAGCATCGTGGTCATCTCCAAGAAAGCGGATGCGACGGGCGGCTCCGGTCAATTGCTTGCGGAAGGACATAAATATCGGGTCAGAGACCTGTTCAACCAGATGTCGATCTTCTCAGCCAACGACGCCTCCGTAGCGCTGGCGGAATATGTCGCCGGAACGGAAGAACTGTTCGTGGATATGATGAACGAGAAGGCCAGGGAGTTCGGACTGTCCGAATACGCCCATTTCTCCAACGCGACCGGACTGCCGAACGAGCTGTACGGGGATTTCGCGCCGAATACCTCCGGCACCAACCAGATGACCGCTCGGGATGCCGCCAAGATCGCGCAGCGCTTGCTCAAAGATCATCCGGAGATTCTCGAATTCTCCAGCAAGCCGCAGGAATATCGCCGTGAAGGCGACACCTCAACCGAGCTGATGGACAACTGGAATCGCATGCTGGAGAGCTGGATCCCGATTGGCAATCTGTGGGCGAAGATGTATGCCTATGAGGGCATGGACGGTCTGAAGACCGGTCACACCAACTCGGCTGGTTATAACTTCACCGGCACAGCCGTGAGGAACGGTCTGCGCCTGATCAGCGTCGTGATGAGAGCCGAAAATGAAGATATGCGCTTCGGGGAAACTCGCAAGCTGTTGGACTATGGATTTAATAACTTTGAGAGGCGTACCGTGATCTCCGCGAAGACGGAGATGGAAGAGTTGCCTTCGGTCAAGATCAAGCGGGGCAAGTCCCTCGAGGTTCCGCTCGTTACGCAGAGCGGCCTGGAGCTGATCATGAAGAAGGAAGAGACGAACGATGTGCTGGAGATTACGGCCGAGCCGGTCGATGAGGAACAGCTGGTCGCGCCGATCAAGCAGGGGGATGTGCTTGGCACCCTGACGGTCAAATACGGCAAGGACGTGGTCCATACCATCAATCTGGTCGCGGCGGAAGACGTGGAGAAGGCGGGCTGGCTGACGTTGTTCTTCAGAGCGATCGGCAACTTCTTCAAGGATATCTGGAACAGCATCCTGAATATTTTCTGATCTGTCAGGTCGACCAAAATTATTCCTAGTAAAAAGGTTGTATATTATCCGGCCTTCATGTAAAATCATGAATTAGATTATCTGAAATGTTGCGGGAGGCTAGTAGGATGGAAACAGGAACAACCAGAGTCAAAAGAGGCATGGCAGAGATGCAAAAAGGCGGCGTCATCATGGACGTCATGAATGCTGAACAGGCGAAGATCGCTGAAGCAGCAGGCGCATCTGCCGTTATGGCATTAGAGAGAGTTCCGGCTGATATTCGCGCTGCCGGCGGCGTGGCGCGCATGGCCGATCCAACAATCATCGAGGAAGTTCAGAAGGCCGTATCGATCCCGGTGATGGCGAAGGCGCGCATCGGGCACTTCGTCGAAGCGAAGCTGCTCGAAGCGATGGGCGTCGATTACATCGATGAGAGCGAAGTATTGACGCCGGCGGACGAAGTGTACCATATCGACAAGCACGCCTTTACGGTGCCATTCGTATGCGGCGCCCGCGATCTGGGAGAAGCGCTTCGCCGCATCGGGGAAGGCGCATCGATGATTCGCACGAAGGGCGAGCCCGGAACCGGCAACATCGTGGAAGCAGTCCGTCATATGAGGCTCATGATGTCGCAGATCCGCAAGGTTCAGAACATGTCGAGGGACGAGCTGATGGCGGAGGCCAAGAACCTCGGCGCACCTTACGAGCTGTTGCTGCAGGTGCATGAGACCGGCAGGCTGCCGGTCGTCAATTTCGCAGCGGGCGGCGTGGCGACGCCAGCCGATGCGGCACTCATGATGCATCTCGGCGCTGACGGGGTGTTCGTAGGCTCCGGCATCTTCAAGTCGGACAATCCGGAGAAGTTCGCAAGAGCGATCGTCCAGGCGACGACCCACTATGAAGATTACGGATTGATCGTGGAGTTGTCCAAAAATCTGGGAACGCCGATGAAGGGCATAGAGATCTCCAAGCTGCATGCTTCTGAGCGCATGCAGGAACGTGGCTGGTAACTCGGAATCCAACGGATAGGAACTGGAAAGAAGGAATGACTGTGAGAATCGGAGTATTGGCCCTGCAAGGGGCGGTCGCCGAGCATGTTCGATGCATAGAGGCCTGCGGAGCTGAGGGAGTGCCGATCAAGCGCACCCATCAGCTGGATGAGATCGACGGTTTGATCATCCCCGGCGGAGAGAGCACCACCATCGGCAAGCTGATGAGAGAATACGGCTTTATCGATGCGATCCGCGAATTCTCAGCGGCACGCAAGCCGATCTTCGGTACATGCGCCGGGCTCATCGTCATCGCTGAGCGGATCACAGGCCAGGATTGGGCACACCTGGAGCTGATGGATATCACGGTGTCACGCAACGCCTTCGGCAGGCAGCGCGAAAGTTTCGAGACCGATCTGGAAGTGAAAGGCATCGAAGGCAAGGTGCGCGCGGTGTTCATTCGCGCTCCGCTCATTACCGAAGCCGGCCCGGATGTCGACGTCCTGTCCACGTACAATGGACAGATCGTGGCAGCACGCCAGGGCCATCTGCTGGCGACCTCCTTCCATCCGGAATTGACAGACGATGTTCGGATTCATGGCTATTTCCTCGATATGATCAGACAGGCTTCGGCATGAATCGATAGAATAAGATGCACACAGAGGCACCGAACCCGCAATCGGCAGGTTTTGGTGCCTTTCGCCTGATTTGAGGTTGAATATCGCTTTATGGTGTAGTACATTATATGTCATAATTTATTTTCCCTTACGGGAGGGGTAAGTTTGCTGGATATCAAGTTGCTGAGAAGAGACCTGGACAAGGTGAAAGAAGTCCTGAACAATCGGAAATCTTCCTTGACGGATATAGAAGGTTTCGCCACCCTCGATGTGCGCAGACGCGAGCTCTTGCAAGAGAGCGAGTCGCTCAAGAATCGCAAGAACGTCGTGTCGCAGGAGGTCGCGCGGCTGAAAAAAGCCGGGGAAAACGCCGATGCCATCATCGCGGAGATGAAGCAGGTGGCCGACCGGATCAAGGAGCTGGACGACGAGATTCGCGACATTGAAGAGAAGCTGGACGAGTTGCTGCTCAGGATACCGAATATCCCGCATGAATCGGTACCGGTGGGAGCATCGGACGAAGACAATGTCGTCATTCGCACCTGGGGCGAGAAGCCGCAGTTTGACTATGAGCCGCTGCCGCACTGGGAGATCGCCGCGAATCTGGACATTCTGGACTTCGAAAGAGCGGCCAAGGTTACCGGTTCGCGCTTCGTCTTCTATAAGGGACTCGGCGCCCGGCTGGAGCGCGCGCTGATCCAGTTCATGATGGATGTGCACAGCGAAGAGTTCGGCTATACGGAGATGCTGCCACCGCTGATGGTCAACCGGGCAAGCCTGACCGGCACCGGGCAGCTGCCGAAGTTTGAGGAAGATGCGTTCAAGATAGCCGATACGGATTACTTTATGATCCCGACCGCGGAAGTGCCGGTGACCAACTATCATCGCGATGAGATCCTGTCCATCTCCGATCTGCCGAAGTATTATGTGGCGTACAGCCCGTGCTTCCGGGCGGAGGCGGGCGCTGCCGGCAGAGATACGCGGGGCATCATTCGTCAGCACCAGTTCAACAAGGTGGAACTGGTCAAGCTGGTCCTCCCCGAAACCTCCTATGACGAACTGGAGAGTCTGACCAAGCAGGCGGAGCGCATCCTGCAACTGCTCGGCTTGCCGTATCGGGTCGTGCAGCTGTGCACGGGAGATCTGGGCTTCTCCTCAGCCAAGACGTACGATCTTGAGGTATGGCTGCCTTCGCAGGGAACGTATCGCGAGATCTCGTCATGCAGCAATTTCGAGGACTTCCAGGCGCGCCGGGCCAACATCCGGTTCCGTCGCGAAGTGAATGCCAAGCCGGAATTTGTGCATACGCTCAACGGCTCCGGCCTTGCCGTCGGACGTACGGTGGCGGCGATCCTCGAGAACGGCCTGCAGGCAGACGGCAGCGTGGTGATACCGGAAGTGCTCCGGCCTTATATGAGGAATCAGGCGGTCATCTCCAGAAAATAGCCGTTGGCAAGGAAGCCGAATTTGTGATAAAATGCTATTTGCCGTGGCGTCTCGTCATGGTGAAACGGAGAGGTGGTCGAGTGGTTTAAGGCTCTGGTCTTGAAAACCAGCGAAGGGGCAACTCTTCCGTGGGTTCGAATCCCACCCTCTCCGCCAGTACATATGAACTTGAACAGCCATGCTGCGTTTGCTGCGCAGCATGGCTTTTTTGCTGTCTGCACCAGGCGCATAATCTCATGGACAGCCGGAGAGAGTAATGAACAGTCCGACAAACCGATGCAAGGAGGATGCGAATATCCATGAGCAAACCGAGAGCTTACCCGATCCTGCCTGATGATCCGCATCAGGAGGAAGGGGACAGAACGACGATGCCGGAACCTCTCTCCGGTTCCAAGAAAGTGAAGAACCGCAATCACTCGCGGCAAAATCATGGCGAAGGCAGCTAGAGGGCGCCTTCACCGTGATTAGGTCCTTGATCCTCAAGGACCAACCCCATCCGGGTATCGATGCCCGTCATTCCGGAGCATCGAAAGGACCAATCCGGAGACAGGCTGATGAACGATAAGTCATGGTTTGCCAGCAAACTCCAGGTAGCAGATTCCTAATCCTGTGTAAATTCCTTTCCCTCTCCAGCGATCTGGGTTACAATTAGTCGTGTTTAAACGATCCAGGTGGAGAGGGGATGCTGGTTTGAAGAAGGTTTGGACAATAGCCGGGGCAGTTCTGCTCGCGCTTCTCGTTCTGCTGTCCGGTTGCAGTCAGAAGAGCAACGGGAAGCCAAAGGATATACTCATTGAAGCATACGGCAAGTCAGCGGAGATCACATCGGCCAAGTTCGAAGGTTCGATCAGGCTGAGCCTGGATCTGCCGGACAGCGCGTTGCAGGGAGATCCGTCTTCGGCGATGATCCTGAACATGCTCAACCATGCGGAGCTTTCATTCCGGGGAACCACGCAGCTGGAGCCAGCGCTGTCGGAAGTCATCCTGACCGTTCGCGTAACCGGCGATACGGAGATAGCGATTAACCTGTCCATCATCGCCACTGAGGACAAGATATGGATCAAGGTTCCGAACACGCCGTTCCTGCCGCTGCCAGATCATGTGGTCGGCAAATATCTGGAACTGGATGTTGCCGAGCTGTCCGCGATGTCAGGAGAACCGATCTCTTCCTTGACAACGGAGCAGCAGCAGAGATATCAGCAGCTGGGCAAGGAGATCGCCGAGCTGTTCTTCGGAGCGTTTGATGAAGAGACCTATTTCTCCCATGCAAGCAAGGAAGAAGCCGGCATCCCGGACGATGTGGACGCGGATCAGGTGGTGAAGTTTGAGCTGACGGACGAGAGCTTCCGTCCATTTATGGAGTCGCTCTTCGCAGTGCTGCCTGCCCTGATCGACAAGATAGCCGAGATCCAGGAAGCGGGTCTGACGCAGGCGGAGATCGAGGAGCTCAAGGCGGAGCTGCAAGCGGGCGAAGAGGAATGGAAGGCCACGCTTGACCTGCTTGAGCAGAATATGACGATCCACCGGGCGAGCATCGTGACCGCGGTGGATAAGAACGGGTTCGTATCATACACCGGACTCGATATCGATCTGGAGATGACCGACGAGGGTGAGACCGGAAGGATCGGCCTGCAAGCCGCTCTTGAACAAACCGGGATCAATGAGAAAGTGGAATATGAGCTTCAGAAGCCGGATGCTTCCGAAGTGATCACGTTCCAGGAACTGTTGGCATCGATCATGTATGGACTGTGACGAATGGAACGCATGACGGGAAGAAGTCGTTCTCCGCAAGCTTGCGGGGGACGGCTTTTTCATTGGAAAGGCAATTCGTGACATTCCGTTGAAGTTCGGTCTCAGGACAGGTAGAATATTGATCAAACCGTAACTTGAGCGGAGGTTCATGATGAGCAAATATTGGAGCACATTGACCAGACAGTTAAGTCCATATGTACCAGGAGAGCAGCCCAAGGATCAGATCTATATCAAATTAAATACAAACGAAAACCCCTACCCGCCATCCCCGAACGTCATCCGCGCCATCCAGGAGGCAGCCGGGGCAAGCCTGCGCCTGTATCCGGACCCGGAATCCACGGTGCTGCGCGAGAAGATCGCCGCCAGATTCGGTCTCGGCAAGGAAGAGGTGTTCGTCGGCAACGGTTCGGACGAGGTGTTGGCGCTCGCCTTCCAGGCGTTCTTCGAACAGGATCAGCCGGTGTTGTTCGCGGACATTACATACAGCTTCTACAAGGTTTACATCCAGCTGCATGAGCTGAGGGCGGAGATCATCCCGCTGCGCGACGATTACCAGCTGGATGTCGAGGAGTATCTGAAGCGCTCCTGCGGCGGCATCGTCATCGCCAATCCCAATGCGCCCACCGGCATCGAGGTGCCGCTGTCCGATATCGAACGCATCGTTCAGCAGCATCCGGATGTCGTGGTCCTGGTGGATGAGGCTTACGTGGACTTCGGCGGCCACAGCGCCGTATCCCTCGTTCGCCGATACCCCAATGTGCTGGTCGTGCAGACCTTGTCCAAGTCCAGATCGCTCGCGGGTCTCAGGGTCGGGTTCGCGCTTGGCCACCCGGAGCTGATCGAAGGGCTGAATCGCGTCAAGAATTCGTTCAACTCCTACCCGATCGACCGCCTGGCGCAAGCGGGGGCGATCGCCGCGATCGAGGATGAGGCCTACTTCCGGGAGACGACGGAGAAGGTCATCCGCACGCGCGGGTGGGTGACGGAAGAGCTGCGACAGATGGGCTTTGAAGTGTTGCCGTCGCAGACGAACTTCGTCTTCGCCCGTCTGCCGGGCCGATCCGGTGCCGAGCTGCAACGGAAGCTGAAGGAACACGGCGTGCTGGTCCGGCACTTCGCCCAGCCGCGCATCGAGGATTACCTCCGCATCACGATCGGCACCGATGAAGAGATGAGGACCATGCTGGATACATTGAAACAACGCGTGCTTATGCGTTAATATAGAACAATAAATTGGACGTAAAAGGAAGGACGATCATGGACAATATTCACGCGGAAAGCTCGAACTTTATCAAAAGCATCGTGGAAGAAGATCTGAGGGAAGGCCGCGTACAGAAGGTTGTGACCCGGTTCCCGCCGGAACCGAACGGTTACCTTCACATCGGTCATGCCCGCGCGATCATCATCAACTTCGATACAGCGGCAGCCTACGGCGGCCGCACGCATCTGAGATTCGACGACACGAACCCGACCAAGGAAGACGTGGAGTATGTGAAGGCGATCCAGGAGGATATCCGTTGGCTGGGCTTCGAGTGGGATGGGTTGTACTATGCATCGGATTATTTTGAGGAGATGTATCAGCGGGCGGTGCTCCTTATCAAGAAGGGTCTTGCGTACGTCGATGATCAGACCCAGGAGGAGATTCGGGCTACCCGGGGGACGCTTACCGAGCCGGGCATCGAAAGTCCATATCGCAATCGCAGCGTCGAGGAGAACCTCGATCTGTTCGAACGGATGAGAAAGGGCGAGTTCAAGGACGGGGAGAAGGTGCTGCGCGCCAAGGTGGACATGAAGTCGCCGAACATCAACATGCGCGACCCTGTCATCTATCGGGTGCTTCATGCCCGTCACCACAATACGGGCGACAAATGGTGCATCTATCCGATGTACACCTTCGCCCATCCGCTGGAGGACGCGATCGAGGGCGTGACGCATTCGCTCTGTTCGCTGGAGTTCGAAGACCAACGCCCGTTCTATGACTGGGTCATCCGCGAATGCGAGATGGAGTCGAAGCCGCGGCAGTATGAGTTCGCCAAGTTGCAGATCGACCGGGCGATCATCGGCAAGCGGTATATCAAGCAGCTCGTGGAGCAGGGCGTGCTCGACGGCTGGGACGATCCGCGCGTCTATACGCTCAGCGGCCTGCGCAGACGCGGTTTCACGCCGGAAGCGATCCGCGCCTTCGTCCGCTCGACGGGCGTATCAAAGAGCGGCGGAACGGTCGACCCGCGCATGCTGGAGCACTTCGTGCGCGAGGACCTGAAGCTGAAGGCGCCGCGCACGATGGCGGTGCTCAGACCGCTGAAGGTCGTGATCACGAACTATCCGGAAGGACAGGTCGAGATGCTCGAGGCGGAGAACAACCCGGAGAATCCGGAGATGGGCACTCGCCTGATCCCGTTCTCGCGGGAGATCTACATCGAGCAGGACGACTTCATGGAGAACCCGCCGCCCAAGTACCACCGCCTGTATCCGGGCAATGAGGTGCGGCTGAAGCACGCGTACTTCATCAAGTGCGAGGAAGTGATCAAGGACGAGCAGGGCCGGGTGATCGAACTGCGCTGCACGTACGATCCGGAGACGAAGAGCGGCACAGGCTTCACCGGACGCAAGGTCAAGGGCACGATCCATTGGGTCGAGGCGACGCAGGCGGTTCCGGCCGAGTTCCGTCTGTACGAGCCGCTGATCCAGGAGGGAGAAGGCTCGGAGGAGGAATCGCTGCTCGATCGGATCAATCCGAACTCGCTGGAGATTCTGCAAGGCTATATCGAACCGAACCTGAAGGACGCGAAGCCGCAGGACAAGTTCCAGATGTTCCGTCACGGATACTTTAATGTGGACAGCAAATACACGACGCCGGACAAACTGGTGTTTAATCTGATCGTGTCGCTGAAGAGCTCCTTCGATCCCAACAAGGCGTAAGTCAGGCCCATTCGCACGTCGAGCGGCGGCAAATGGGGATATACGGCGCAAGCGGCCATTCCCGCACGTATCCAGGAGAGGAGATTAAGCATGATAACCAAAGAGCAGATTCAGATCCGCGACCCTTATGTGCTGACGGATGAGAAGAACCAATGTTACTACCTGTTCGGCTCCACGGACAAGAATATATGGACTGGTCAGGCGACCGGATTCGATGCCTATCGCAGCGCGGATCTCGAGCATTGGGAAGGACCGTTCCCGGCATTCCGGCCGCCGGAGGGTTTCTGGTCGCAGACCAATTATTGGGCGCCGGAGGTCCATGTCTACCAGGGCCGATACTATATGTTCGCCACATTCAAGGCTGACGGCGTATGCAGGGGTACGCAGATCCTGGTCTCCGATCATCCGTTGGGACCTTATATGCCGCACAGCGAGGGTCCGGTCACCCCTCGCGACTGGGAATGTCTCGACGGCACGCTCCATATGGATGACGAGGGACAGCCGTGGATGGTGTTCTGCCATGAGTGGGTGCAGGTGAAGGATGGGACGATCTGCGCGATCCCGCTGGCACAGGACCTGTCGCGCGCTGTTGGCGAGCCGGTTCAGCTGTTCGCCGCATCCAGCGCACCCTGGGTCGAGCCGGTGAATTCGCCGCGTCACGGATCGGGGTATGTGACGGACGGCCCGTTCATGTATCGCACCGGGGGCGGCAAGCTCATCATGATCTGGTCCAGCTTCCGCGGCGGCCGGTATGCGCAGGGCATGGCCGTGTCCGAATCAGGCGGCATCATGGGGCCATGGAGGCAGATCGAGGAGCCGCTGTATGAGAGCGACGGCGGCCACGGCATGATCTTCCGGACGCTGGACGGACGGATCATGCTGGCGCTGCATACGCCGAACAAGACGCCGGATGAGCGCGCGATCTTCATCGAACTGGAAGAGACAGATGGCGAGCTTCGCGTGAAGGAGTGACGGCATAGATGTGAGGCCAAGCGCCGTACATCCCGGCGCCACGGTTCAGACGATCCGGATCATGTCAGGCAGCAACAAGGACAACAATTGGGCAGCCCGAGGGGCTGCCCTTTGTGCTTCTTGGTTATTCGTAAGATGGCGGGATGATGCCGCCTGGGCGAACCTGCTCGAACGAGCCGTTCACGTAGGCCTGTTCCTCGTTGCCGCTGATGTGGACCGGGATCTCGCGGCCATCGTATGCGACCGTCCCGTCGACGGTGCGTGCCGATACGCCGATGAGCGATTGCAGCGTCCCGTCGCGGCCGGTCACCGCACGCACGCCGCGCGGAAGCCGCATCAGCAGTTGACCGCCGCGGTACACCTCGGCTCCCTGCACCGTATTCACGATCTCGAACTTGACCCCGTCGATCGTCCGGCTGTAGGCGGTCGCCATGCCGACGTCCTTGCCGTGGGCCATCGCATAAGGGGTCAGCGCGGTGAACCAGACCGTACCTTCCGGCCGCATCAGGATGCCGCACAGCCGCTCGATATAGTCGAGCATCGTCAGGATCGAAGGCCCGTACACCCTGGTGTAGCCCGCCTCTCCGGTCCATGGGCTGATGCATTGGGCGAACTCCGGCATGCGAGAGAACGCCGACAGGATCGGCTGCATGATCCAGGTGAGCTCGACATGCCTGTGATGATGCTCGAAGGCATGCGGTGTCCGGATGAGCGTCAGCATGTTGACCGCACCGCCCCAGCTGTTGTGCGTGGAGAACGGATCGAAGCGAGGATCATCCATCGCGATCGAGGTGAGCGGATACTTCGAGAAGAACTTCCGCGTGTTCAGCAGATATCTCCGCAGCGCCTGGGCGAAGAACTCATCATCGCCCACCTCGCAGGCCAGCACGCGCAACAGCACATCCGACTGCAGGCGAACGAACCGTCCGTGCCTGTCCACATCGTAGAAGAAGGCATCCTGCTCATCATAGCAATGCTCCATCAGGCTATGCAGCGTCTGTTCTGCCCGCTCCAGCCAGACCCTGGCTTCGTCGGCATGGCCCAGCTCCCCGGCGATGAGTCCAATGTACCGGCGCTGCGCATATACATTCGCCGTCAGATCGGGCGCCAGGAACGGCAGGATCGGCGAATCCGGATCGTACTCAGCCGGATTATCCAGGTGCGGCGTATCCGGCACATGCCAGAAGCGGGAGGACGAGTCATGGCCGGTATCGAAGGTGCAGAAGGCCTCGATGCAGCCGGTTCCCCGCGTCGTGCGGTTCCGGTGCAGCCATGCGTCATAGCGCCGCATCGCATGAAACATCTTGCCCAGGAACTCCTTGTCCTTGCGTCCATGCAGCAGATAGTGATTCCAGACGCTGCGCGCCAGCGGCGTCACCAGCTGGATCTGCTTGTACGCCGGACCGTCCTTCGTCCACTTGTACGGCATGAGCCCGTCATCGCGCTGCAGGTCCGCATACAGCTCGAAGGATGCCTGAGAGACGGAGGGGATGAAGCGGGAGGCGACCTCCGAATTGATCGTGCCGGTGCTTTCCAGCCAGCAGCCGCGATAAGGGCCGCCCTCGAGCCATACGTACTTGCCGTTATGATCCGCGGCCATCGTGCATTGGAACAGCTCCGCCACCGCCTGATAGAAGCGGGACTCGAGCGAGTCCGAGGTCGCGGCGAAGGAGATGCCACTGGCCAGGAATTCATCAAGAAGCGAAGGCTCCGCCTGGACTTCTGCGAGCCGTGCGGCCATATCCTGTTGCCTGAGCTTGTACAGCAATTCTGTGTTCATATGCGAAGGCATCCTTTCCTGTGGATTTGGAAGGTATTGATATTAGAAATATACGCGGTATGTTCGGAGAAGGAAAGGTCATTTTGTGCAAGTGATTACTTTTCTTATCGTAGTCCTTACTTTTCTTTATTAATCGTCCCCTGCCTCGTTAGTAGAATATAGACATCCGAAAAAAAGGGGAGGTATATACTGAGATGAAAAAGAAATCATGGTTAGTCATCCTGCTCGTGGCGATCATGTTGCTGGCGGCAGCCTGCGGAGGCGGCAATAATGGCAATACCAACGCGAGCAACGGTTCGACCGGCAATGCCGGAAGCAACGCTGCCACGGGTTCGGGAAGCGGTTCGACCGGCAACAACAGCGGCGGCGCCCAGGAGCAGATCGAGCTCCGCATGACCTGGTGGGGCGGCCAAGGCGAGACATGACCGGACCTTGCAGGTCATCGAACTGTACGAGTCGCGCAATCCGCACGTGAAGATCCTGCCGGAGTACTCGGGCTTCGACGGGTATTTCGACAAGCTGTCCACCCAGTTCGCAGCCGGCAATGCTCCGGACATCATCCAGTACGGCGGCAACCTGAACGATTATGTGGCAAGAGGCGTCGTGCTTCCGCTCGATGATTATGTGGGCAGTGTCATCGACCTGAGCAAGCACAGTCAGAGCATGATCGATGCCGCTACCTTCGACGGCAAGTTCTATGGCGTCACGCTGGGCACCAACGCGTTCGGCGTCCTGATCAACAAGACGCTGTTCGAGGAAGCCGGCGTGCCGTTGCCGAGCAGAGACTGGACCTGGGAAGACTTCGCCGAGATCTCTCTGCAACTGTCCCAGAAATTAAATGGCACCTACGGCACCGCGGATTTCAAAGAGGACGGATTCGGCATCTTCCTCGCCCAGAGAGGCAAGGTGGTGCACAACAACGGCGTGTTGGGCTATGAAGAAAGCGATATCCGCGACTGGTTCCAGATGTGGCAGGATCTGCGTGATTCCGGCGCCGCTGCAAGCGCGGAGCTGCAGGCATCGGCTACGCAGACGCCTGAGCAATCGCTCATCGTCCAGCGCAAGGTGGCGATGGAGCTGATCGCCGGCAACCAATACGGCGCTTACTCCGACGCTACGGAGGATGAGCTGGTGCTCTGGATCGCGCCGTACAATTCGCAGACGGGCAAGAATGGCGTGTCGCTCAGACCGAGCCAGTTCCTGAGCGGTTACTCGGAGACCAAGTATCCGGAGGAAGTGGCGAAGTTCCTCGACTTCTTCGTCAACGATCCGGAAGCGGGCGCGATCCTCGGCAACGACCGCGGCGCTCCGGTCAACTCGGAAGTGCTGCAATCGCTCATCGACAATGCGAGCGAGTACGACCAGGTGATCTTCTCCTACATCGATTGGGTAGGTCAATCCTCGGATGCCCCATATGTACCGAACCTGCCGGGCTACAACGAGGCGTACGACCTGTTCACGAAGACGATGGAGGCCATTTCCTTCGGCTATACATCCGTCGAGGATGGAGCCAGAGATTATTACAGCGAGCTGCAGAAGATCCTGGCCAAGTATGTCAATTAACTTCTGACCATGGCCGACATGGCTCAGGTGAGAGAAGGGGAAGGCCGGCAGATCCGGCTTCCCCTCTCGTCGCTCGCAGATCGATCCGATGAGGTGCGATGAAGAAGCAGAACAACATCTACATGCGGGAGAGAGTACGATGATCAAAAGCAAGTCATACAGCCAGGGATGGTGGGTCGGATATCTGTTTCTGACGCCGTGGATGATCGGTTTCTTCGGTCTCGTTCTGGGGCCGATGATCTATTCGCTTTATCTGTCCTTCACCGATTATAATCTGCTGAACGCACCGAAATGGACAGGGCTCGACAACTTCCGGGAGATGTTCCAGGACAGGGACTATCTGGATTCCGTGAAAGTGACGCTCACCTTCGTCCTGTTCGCCGTGCCGTTGGAGCTGCTGGCGGCCCTGGGCGTGGCCCTGCTGCTGAACAAGGGGATCCGGGGACTCGGCATCTACCGGACGGTGTATTATATCCCGTCCCTGCTCGGCGGCAGCGTGGCGATCGCCCTGCTCTGGAAAAATATCTTCGGCGTTGACGGTCTGGTCAATCAGGTGCTCGCCTTCTTCGGCATTCAAGGCAAGGGGTGGGTGTCCCATCCGGACTATGCCCTGTATACCCTGATCATCCTGTCCACCTGGCAGTTTGGCTCGGCGATGGTCATCTTCCTGGCGGGCTTGAAGCAGATTCCGAGCGAGCTGTACGAAGCCGCGGCTGTCGATGGCGCAAGCGGCTGGCGCAGGTTCTGGAGCATCACCTTCCCGCTGCTCTCGCCGGTGCTGTTCTTCAATCTGATCATGAAGCTGATCAGCTCGATGCAGGTGTTCACGTCTTCGTACATCGTCAGCAACGGCTCGGGAGGGCCGGTCAATTCGACGCTGTTCTATACGCTGTACCTGTACCAGCAGGGCTTCTCTTACTTCGAGATGGGCTATGCCTCGGCGATGGCCTGGTTGTTGCTGGTCACGCTGGCCATCATGACAGGCATCCTGTTCCTGACCTCCAGGTACTGGGTTCACTATGAGGATGGGGGGAGGTCGTAACATGGCAGCTCGCAGACTGGCAACGCAGAAACTGCTCATTCACCTGTTCATCATCGCTGTAGGCGTGTTTATGATCTATCCGATCGTCTGGATGCTGGTCAGCTCCTTCAAGCCGGAATATCTGATCTTCTCGGACCCTGGTCTGTGGCCGAAGGAGGTCACGCTGGACAATTATCGCAACGGCTGGCAGGTGGTGCGGAATATCACCTTCGGACTGTTCTTCAGGAATTCGTTTATCATCGCGGGCATCGCGGTATTGGCGAATCTGATCACCTGTTCGATGGCGGCGTACGCCTTCGCCCGGATCAACTTTCCGCTCAGGCGCATCTTCTTCGCCTGCATGCTCGTAACGGTGATGCTGCCGACGCACGTGACCCTGGTGCCGCGATACGCGATCTTCCATTCGCTGGACTGGATCGACACGTATCTGCCGCTGCTCGTGCCAAAGGTATTGGCGACGGACTCCTTCTTCATCTTCCTGCTCGTCCAGTTCATCCGCGGCATCCCGAAGGATCTCGATGAGAGCGCCCGCATCGATGGAGCGGGTCCGATCCGGATCTTCTATCTCATCGTCATCCCGCTCGCGGTTCCGGCACTGATCACCACAGCGATCTTCACCTTCATCTGGACGTGGGATGATTTCTTCAGTCAGATGCTGTATCTGAATACGGTGACCAACTTCACGGTGCCGCTGGGGCTCAGGCTGTTCATCGATTCGCAGGGCAAGTCCTCATGGGGAGCGGTGTTTGCGATGTCCGTGTTGTCGATGGTGCCGATCACGCTCGTCTTTTTCTTCTTCCAGCGGTATATCGTTGATGGCATTGCCACAACGGGCATTAAGGGATAGAATAGACGCGCAGCATGAAGTCAAGCCGTGCGGAGAGGTTGGCGGGTATGTCCAGGAAAGTGACGACGATAATCGTCATCAGCGTCGTGGCGCTGTTCGCCGTTGTGCTCACATTGGTTAGCCTGGTTTCCTATCGGATCTTCTTCGACTTCACGTCGAGGGAGATCAGCGAGACCAGGCTGGCTCTGCTTAATGAGAACACGGACAAACTGTCCGGCATCAGCCGGAACATCAGCGACGCGGGCTATTATCTCGCGGGCAATGAGAAGATCATCCAGATCTTCTCGGAGCCGGTTCTGGATGCGTTCGACGCGATCACAGAACAGCGTGAACTGAGAGACCAGCTGACGATCATGAAGGGGCTGAAGCCGAAGATTCATTCGCTGGGCATCTATACGGATCGCTACAGCAACTATCCACAATTCACGGATGGCACGGTGGAGACGATCGACAAGCTGGCGCAGCAGCCATGGTTCTCGATGTTCGATGAGATGGACAGCGGCTGGGTGCCTTGGGAGGAGAACGGACGGAGCATGGTGAGCTTCGTCCATCGGCTCGTCGATTACAAGGGGTCGAAGGTGGGCTATGTGATGATCAACGTCACCGAAGACAGCTTCTTCTCCGACCTGAGCGCGGCCGCTCATCTGGATCCATCCCGCGATCTGCTGCTCATCGTGGATACGGGCGGACGTGTGCTGGCGCGCACGCAGGTCGAGGGATCGCAGGAGCTGATCGAGCTTCTGGCTTACAAGAACGAGGAGATGCCGTTCTATCGCTTGCGCGATGAGTATGAGCTGCTCGCCGACCATCACGAGCTCCTGGTGCATGACAATGATCGCTATCTGCTGCTCATCTCCGCGCGCAATTATGATCGATGGAGGCTGGTACAGGTCATCCCGATCGACCCTCTCTATGAGGAGACGAGGAGGCTGGGCACCCTCGTGCTGATCCTGGGGGTCGCCGCCCTGCTGCTGTCGGTTCCGCTGGTGTACTGGCTGGGCAATCGGATCATCCTGCGGCCGATCCGCAAGATCATCCAGGGCATGAAGCAGGTGGAGCGGGGGAACTTCAAGGTGCAGGTCGAGCCGCTCTATGTGGAGGAATTCGATCACCTGGCCAATCGTTTCAATCATATGGCGGGCGAGCTGCAGCGCCTGATCGAGCAGATCGAGCGCGCCCATTGGGAGCGCCGCGATGCGGAGATGAAGATGCTGCAGACGCAGATCATGCCGCATTTCCTCTACAATACGCTGGATATCATTCATTGGAAGGCGATGGACTATCATGCGGAGGAGATCAGTCTGATGGTGAATGCGCTCAGCAAGATGTTCCGCATCGGTCTGAGCGGGGGACGGCATTTCATCCGGCTGCATGATGAGCTGGAGCATGTGAAGTGCTACATCGACATCCAGCGCGCCCGCATGGCGAACCGGGAGATCCGGTACGAGGTGAATGTGCCGGGCAGCCTGAAGGAATGCTTCGTGCCGAAGATCATCCTGCAGCCGTTTATCGAGAACAGCATGAAGCATGGCTATGCGAACAGGCCCGATGAGCCGGTGCGCATCTCCGTGGACGCCGCATTGGATGAAGAGGGAGGACGCCTCATCATCAGGATCGCCGATCAGGGGGAGGGCCTGCCGGAAGGCTGGGGTCTGGAGCGCACGGCCGGGATCGGGATGAGGAATGTGCAGGAGCGCATCTGGATGTATTGCGGCAGGGCATACGGGATCACGGCCAGGCGTCGCGCGGAAGGCGGAACGGAGATCGTCATCGAGCTTCCCGTCCTGCGAACGCAGGAAGAAGCGGACGCGAGCCTGGAGATGCGCAGTGAACGTCTGGGACAGGATATGAGGGATCTGACATGAGAACCGTGATGATCGTAGATGACGAGATGAGTGTCGTAAGCGGACTGATCGAGCATATTCCCTGGTCTGAACTGGGGCTTGCGGTTACGATGACCGCGGTTGACGGAGAGGAGGCGCTGGAGAAGATTCGCGCGCGGCAGCCGGACATCGTCATCACCGACGTCTATATGCCGAAGATGGACGGGCTGACGCTGATCCAGCATCTGCGCGAAGAGTTCCCGGACATCTATATCGTCATCCACAGCGGATACGATGAGTTCGACAACGCCCGGATCGCCATGCGCTACGGGGTGCAATATTTCCTGCTCAAGCCGTCGATGGTCGCGGAGATCACGGGCGTGCTCCAGGAAGTGACGCGGGAGATGGAGGTGCAGGAGAAGCAGCAGCAGTTGCTTGCGCGGTTCGAGGCGGAGCAGCAGACATATCTGCATTACATGCAGGACGCCTACATCAGGGAGATGCTGGTGACGCGGTACAAGGAGCAGGATATCCCCGAGGAGAAGCTGAAGCTGCTCGGGCTGGATATGAACACACCGGTCGTGGTCGCGACCATCGCCTTGCTCCGGCCGCCTTATCTGACGAAGTCGAAGGAGCGGGAGTGGCAGCTGATCAAGTACGGATGCAGCAACATCGTGCGGGAGATGATCCGGGAGGCGCAGGAGGAGAGGCGACTGGCCATTCATCTGGTCGATCATGCCGAGCAGACGATGGTGCTGGTCTTCTTCGCCAAGCAGCCGGAGCTGGATCTGCTGGAGATCAGCAAGCGGATCACGTCCGGGATGGTCGAGAACATCCTGCTGTACCTCAAGCTGTCGCTGTCCGTCGGGATCGGCGAAGTCAAGCATGGGTTGCACCAGCTGATCGATTCGTACCTGGAGAGCCTGAAGGCGCTGGAGGCGGCCGACTATCAAGCCGTGAATCGGGTATATACGTATCGGGAAGTGCATGGCAGCGATGAGCGGGGAGAGTGCCGATATCCGTACAGCCTGCTCAGGGACGTCTATCAGGCGATCGACGACCAGGAGCTTGAGCGATTGATCGGGATCTGGGAGCGGGCGGAGCAGGAATTGCTGTCGGATGGCCGCCTGCCATTCTACATCATCCAGAATCTGTGCATCAGTCTGATCGGCATCCTGATGTCGACGGGAGATGAGGACAGCAGCGTGCAGGAGCACATGCATACCCTGACCGCCAGGTTCGCGGAAGTGTATGCGATGGCGTCAGCGAAGGAGCTGTGTGCCTGGATGCGGCGCTGGCTTGCGGACTGGGTGAGGAGAAGCTCGGCGCAATCGGGCAGGAGGAGCAACCGGCTCGTGCAGGAGGTCAAGCAATACGTGCGGGAACATTATGATCAGGAGATTACGCTGACGGAGATCGCCGACAGGCTGTATGTGAACCGCAACTATCTGTCGCAGCTGTTCAAGCGGGTGACGGGTGAATCGTTCGTCACCTATCTGAACAGATTCCGCATCGAGAAGGCGAAGGAGCGGATGCGTGAGAAGCATTACCTGATCAGTGAGATCAGCGAGATGGTCGGCTATCAGAATCCGACTTACTTCAGCCAGGTGTTCAAGTCGATCACCGGCAAGAGTCCGTCGGAGTTTTACAAGTGAAGAGGAAGAGGCCGCGAGAATTACGATGAAGCCTCTTCCTCTTCTTGTTCTGTGAGGGTGGTTGCCGTGGATCCGGATCTGTCTGGCGCTTCGCGCAAGCGGATATAGCCCAGTCTCATCCAGGTGAAGTTGAACAGGTTGTTCAGGAAGTGCAGGATGATCGGTCCCCAGAGATCGCCGTACCAGATGAACAGCGCATTCAGGAATAATCCGAGGATGAAGACATAGGCGATCGCATGCCGGCTGCCGCGATATTGGGGGACATGGGCCAGCCCGAAGAGCGCGGCGATGATCAGGCAGGCGGCGAGATCGCCTGTGAAGGACGCCAGCAGGCCGAGCAGCGCGGCGCGGAAGAGGATCTCTTCACAGACCGACGAAGCGAGGGACAGGGCCGGGATATGAGCGACGCTGCGATCGCGGACGAGGTTCCGCATCTGCACCACGCCTTCGGTGGCGGGCAGGTCGAGGCTGCCCCCGCGCTTCGTCGCCCACAGGTAGAGCTGGCCAGCGGCGGCGACGAGAACAGCGACCCAGAGGCCCGTCGGCTGCCGGATCGTCAGCAGCTCGCGGAGGTAGGGGCCGGCGCTTGCGCCCTGCCAGAGCCAGATGATGATGAGGCCGACCGGGGCGTAGATGATCAGGGACAGGTAAAAGGCTGTTGGCGGTATACGGATGGAGGATTTCGCCTGGTTCATCGAATAACTCCTTTTGATGGGTTGGGTGGTGTTGACATCGCGACGCACGATGTCCGCACCGGAACCGAGGATCGGATCATGGCGAACCTTTATGGCTTGGTTGCGGTTTGATATCTTCATTATACACCATGCCACTGTAAGTTTTTGATTATGGTTGGGCACTTCGTGCGGTAACTGTTTACCGATGGTCGGGATGTCTGACTGTAACGGTTGTGCAAGGAACTGAAGATCCGGGCTCCGCAGCGCAAGATCCAGCGGATCCACGGTAGTCTCAATGGATGTCGGTCCGGTTTCAGAAACGATGATTATTCCGGATGATTTCCCGAAGCCTTGCCGACCATATAAGGGGTTGTCACGTTGTGATACATCAAATGCATCGACATTCCCCAAGCCGCATGCTCCAGGACGTGGCAATGATCCATCCAGATTCCCGGATTGTCGGCGCGAAACGCCACTTCGTAGATTTCGCCCGGCTCCACCAGCACGGTGTCGAGCCAGAGCGGGCTGCCCTTGTATGGCTCGCCGTTCCGGCTTAATACAAACACATGGTGCCCGTGCAAGTGCATGGGATGATAAAGCAACGACCGGTTGACTATGCGCGTCTTGACGAGATCGCCTTCCTCCACCACAAACGTCGGCGTATGCGGAAAAACTTCTCCGTTGATGGCCCACAGCGAGTTCGTGCGGCCATTGTAATGTCCAATGTATATTTGATCCAACACCATGAGAAATTCCCGGTCGAACCTGGTCGTTTCGTCGAAGGGGGCCGGGGCGGGAGCGCCGTATTTCAGCGGGTCCAATATCCCGCTTCCGGCTTGGAGGTCGGCGGTCCCCAGTCCGTCTTTGCTGAAGACAAGATAAGCTTCGGCTTCGGAGGCCTCCCCGTGCAGCGCCAATGTAACCGGATGTTCCGGCATCGTAAAGGTGACATCGTACCGGCCGCCTCCCCCGATTTTCAACTGTACGCCGGTCACTTCCTCCGGCAGGTGAATGTCCCAGCCGTCGATGGCGGATACGCGGAAGGACGTCCCGTTGAGCGTAAATCTTTTTGTCAAGCTGGCGCTGTTGACGAGCCGGAGCCTCACTTTCGTGCCGGGTTTGATGATTTGGCTTTGCACGGGTTCGGGCAGATGCAAAACTGTCGTCATGCCTTCGGGCGTTTCCCAGTCGTGGGCGAAAACCGTGATGTCCGACGCCTCGTCGCTCCTCCAGGGTTGGCTCATCTTTTCTTGTTCAGGCAGAATAATGAACGCGCCGAACAACCCTTTGGCGACTTGAATCGAAGACAATTGGTGGGAATGATACCAATGGCTTCCCGTTTCTTGCACGACAAAGCGGTACGTATGAGATTCTCCCGGCATGACGGCATTCTGCGTCACACCCGCCACCCCGTCTTCCGCGTTCGGAACATCGACGCCGTGCCAATGCACGGTAACGCCTTGTTCAATGTCCCGATTGATCAACTTCACTTCGACCAGATCCCCTTCGTGAACGACCAGTGGCGGCCCCGGAACTTGTCCGTTAAACGTCCAGGCCTCGATCGTGTGGCCCGAGACGAGTTCGATGATCTTCTTCTGCGCGACGAGCGTAAATTGCCTGTCCGGTTCGCCGGTTCGCGGGCCGGTCAACTCCGTGACGCTGATCGTTCCGTTTCCGCCGGCCGGCATGTCGGCATGGTGACCGTGATGATGCGAGAAGTCGGCATGCGGCAGCTTGGGGCCTTTGCCGAATTCGAACGTTTCCGCGTGGATCATGGACATGGCTTCGGGGAATTTGCTGCGTTCCAACGACCATACGTACCACGCCGCCAACAGGACGACGGCCACCAATGCCCACACGGTGTTTCTTCGTATCAGCACCTGAATTCCCTGGCGGCGGGACACGATAATTCCAACACGCCGCCGATGATGCAGGTACAGCAGAACAGCGCACGCGGCCAGCGTGACCAGGTACGTCGTTGACTCTCCAAGATCGGGAATGGACGGGATATCGCACAATACGAGATACAGCGCCAAAAGGACCCCGACGGACATCGTATGAATGGACGCGGCGACGAACACCGACGATTTCGGCGATATGATCGGCGTGTTGTCCAGGTACGGCACAGAGCTGCTGATCACATACAGCGCCGGCAACACCAGGAGCGGCAGCATGACAATGAAACGATCCATGACGAAATACCATCCGAGCGCGGCATAGGTCGACGTTACAACGATGCACCACAAAAGGACCAGGACGAGGCCCGTCCAAACGCCGGTTCGCACGGAACGTTTCCATCGGGAGACGCGGGTAGGCTGGAACGAGACGTATTTCAGGCCGTTCGCCGCAACTCCGGTCACTCCCCAGACGATCGCCAGCGCGAACAACAGGAACATTTCCAGACCGTAATAAAGAAAAACTTCATACACCGGCATGCACCTCCACTTTTTTTAAAAAGGTGGACATTTGGGAAACCATTCCGGCAGCGGTGCCGGGATCTCCATCATCGCGAACCATGTTCGTCCCCCCGCATCACGGTTTGACCGCGTGCGGAGTCCATCGAGTAACGGAGACTCCCTTCGGATCTTCGGATCTCAACCGTTGGACAGGGGGCGTCGCAGATGCAACGACAAGGGCGGTTGCCGACGATGGAAAACGGGCTCCCGGTTAGGTGCGGCGCATATAGGCGTGGACCGTCAGCGGTGCGAAAACGGCCACGATGACGGCGGCCCCCGTGAGGGAAATGGCGAGATCCCAGCTGAATGTTCCGGCATTGGCCAGATCCCGGACGGCCGTGACCAGATGCGAGATCGGGTTTAAGTGGACAAATTTTTGCAGCCAGATCGGCATCGTGTGGACCGGCACGAACGCGTTGGAGGCAAATGTCAGCGGCAACAGCACCATCATGGAAATGCCTTGCACGCCGGATGCGGAGCGCGCAATGACGCCGAAGAATGCGAAGATCCAGCTGACTGACCAGGCACACGCAATGACGATCGTCCCCGCGACGGCGACGTGCGCCAAGCCGCCTTCGGGACGGTAGCCGATCAGGTACCCTATGGTGAAAGTAAGCACCGTCGCGACAGCATAGCGGACGGTGTCCGCCATCAAAGCTCCGGCCAAAGGCGCGATTCGTGCGATCGGCAGCGATTTGAACCGGTCGAACACGCCTTTCTCCATGTCTTCGCGCAACTGGACTCCGGTGACGATGGAAGCGGTGATCACCGTCTGCACGACCATGCCGGGCACAATGACCGGCAAATAATGGATCACGTCGCCTGAAATGGCGCCGCCGAGAATATAGGTGAACATCAGGGTAAACAAAATGGGCTGCAGAGTAATGTCGAACCATTGCTCGGGCGTATGCCGAATTTTCAACAGCCCCCGATAAGCCATAGTCAACGAGTTGCGAACCGTTTGGCCGAAACCCGTGGCATTTTTCAGTTGCGGACCGGCCCCTCGAGCCTCGGATGCGTTCATCCGGCCGTTCCCTCCCTTGCTCCGTTCGATCGTTCGGACTCCGGCGGTGCGTCTTTTGCAGCGCGATGGCCAGTGATGCTCATAAACACTTCGTCGAGTGTCGGTTTCTGCACGCTGATCTCAACCAGAGGTATGCCTCGGGTTCGGAAGGCGATCAGCAGGTCGGCCAACTGATCAGCATTCTTCATGGGCGCGGTGATGTTACCGGATTCCGCCGTCAGATGGGACTGCACCTGAAGCACCTGCTCCACGATATGACGGGCGTCCGCGATGTCACGCGCATGCCGGACGCGCAATTGCAGCGAAGAGGTGCCGACCGAGGTTTTTAGTTCATCCGCCGTCCCCTCCGCGACGACCTGGCCGCGGTCCATCACCGCGATTCGGTCGGCCAGTTGATCGGCTTCTTCGAGATATTGTGTAGTTAGCAGCACCGTTGATCCCGTCTTCACCAATCTCCGGATCATGTCCCACATCTTCGCGCGCGTATGCGGATCCAGTCCGGTCGTCGGTTCATCCAGGAAGATGAGCGGGGATTGAACGATGAGACTTGCCGCCAAATCCATCCGCCGCCGCATGCCGCCGGAAAATTGTTTCAACGATCGGTTCGCGGCCTCGGTCAACCCGAATTGTTCCAACAGTTCCGCCGCCCTGCGGCGCGCCGCCGCACGTCCCAGCCCGAGCAGCCGGGCGAAGAGGATCAGATTCTCATAGGCGGTCAGCGATTCGTCCACCGACGCATGTTGACCTGTCACTGCGATCAGTTGACGCACGATGTGCGGCTGTTTCACCGCATCGTAACCGAAGATCCGCACCGAACCCGCATCCGGCCGCAGCAGCGTTGCCAACATCCGCATGGTCGTCGTTTTGCCTGCCCCGTTTGGGCCGAGTACGCTGTAGATCGTACCGGTACGGACGCGCAAATCGACGCCGTTTACCGCTCGATGTCCTCCAAAAGCTTTCATGAGCCCGTGGGCTTCGACGGCCCAGCCGGTATTCGGCATTGCCGTGATGAATGGATGATCCATAGTGCTCCCTCCTGTCTGAATGTTCTAAGGAATCATATAGCGCCTTTGTAAACTGAATTTAAACAGTGGTTCGTTCCGCGCCGCGAGCACTGGGCTACCCGTTGACAATATTCCGTCATTGGAAAAAGATAGGAGATAGAGGCGCGATTACATGACGTCGGTGGCAGGGATGGGGGACATATCGAGACAAACGTTGCTTGCCGAATCCAAGAGTGGCAAAAAGGGAAGAGCATCGTGTCGCATGGGGGCCGATCGACGTGGCGGATCCGGCGCATCCGTGCGCGGTTTATATCCGGTTAACATTCATGGCGTATCCTGATAGAGCGGGCGGTGCCGCAACTTTCCCGGCACACGTTCGCCGGCAGCACGGGAAGCGCGAAAAGATGCCGGTGTCATTCATCGTTTGGAGGCTGAAAGGTGAAGAAAGGGTGGTGAGCATGGTTCACATTTTGGTTGTGGACGACGATCCGCACATTCGGGAGCTCGTCCGGCATTTTTTGCAAAATGAAGGTTTTGCGGTTCATGAGGCGGCCGACGGCGCGGAAGCGCTGGCGAAACTGGAGTCGGTAAAAGCGTCTCTCGTCATACTCGATATCATGATGCCGAACATGGACGGCTGGCAGCTGTGTCGCGAACTGAGGGAGCATTGCGATGTTCCGCTGCTCATGCTGACGGCCAAAGGGGAAACGGCGCAAAAAATGAAAGGATTCCAGCTCGGTGCCGATGATTACCTCGTCAAACCGTTCGAACCGCTCGAACTCGTCGCCAGGGTGAAGGCGTTGTTGAGACGATACCGGATTGCCGTCTCCCAGACGGTGCAAATCGGGAATGTGACGCTGGACCGCAAGATGTTCGAAGTCATCGTCGACGGCCAAAGCACCTCCCTTCCGCTCAAAGAATTCGAGCTTTTGTTCAAATTGGCCAGTTATCCGGGGAAAACCTTGTCCCGGGAGCAATTGATCGAAGAAATATGGGGTTATGATTTTGATGGGAACGAGCGGACGGTGGATGTGCACATTAACCGGCTGCGCGAACGTTTTCCGGAAGATCGGCACTCGTTCAGAATCGCCACGGTGCGTGGGCTGGGCTACCGGTTGGAGGTGCGTCCGTGAAAGCCGTATGGAATAAGATCCGCGCGATGTCCTTGCTGCTCATCATGCTGCTGTCCTTGAACGTTTGCTGGACCGCTGCGCATTACCTCACCTCGCTCTTTGACGCCAGGATGAGCGGACAACCGGAAGATCTCGTCAGACTGCTGGTGAATGCGACGCTCGGATTTTTGCTGTTTGGCGGGTTTTTGCTGATCGTCTCCTTATTTTCTTTCCCCGGGCATACGGCCAAGTTCCGTTCGATCATCGATGCGATGGAGAGGATGTCCCGTGGTGATTTTCACGTCAATGTGCACATGAAGACGAGAACCGACGACCAGTTCGGCAAGCTGGTCCGGTCATTCAACGATATGGCTGCGCAATTGGGCGCCATGGAGAAGATGCGGCAGGAATTCATCTCGAACGTATCGCACGAGATCCAGTCTCCTCTCACGTCCATTCACGGTTTTGCCCGCGCGTTGCGGGATCCCGGCCTGAGCGAAGGGCAGCGCGTCCATTATCTCGACATCATCGAAACGGAGTGCATGCGGCTGTCCCGATTGAGTGACAACCTGCTCAAACTGACGACCCTCGAGTCCGAGCATCATCCTTTCGAACGGAAACGATACCGACTGGACAAACAGCTGCGGGAGGTGGTGCTGGCTTACGAACCGCAATGGCTGGACAAGTCAATCGACATGAAGGTGAGCCTCGAGGAAACCGAAATCGTCGCCGACCCCGAATTGATGAACCAGGTGTGGGGAAACCTCCTGCACAACAGCATCAAGTTCACACCTCGCGGCGGGATGATCTCGGTTCAACTGCGGAAGAGAGACGGAGAAGCGGAAGTGCGCATCGCCGATACCGGCATCGGCATCGGGGAGGAAGATTTGCCGCGCATCTTCGAACGTTTCCACAAGGCGGACAAATCGCGGCACCGCACCGGCGGCGGCAGCGGCCTCGGACTTGCCATCGCCAAAAAGATCGTTGACCTGCATCGTGGTTCGATCGACGCGCAGAGCAAACCGGGTGACGGTTCCGTGTTCACGGTCCGGTTGCCGGCGGGCAAGTGAGTGGTCGAGGGAGCTGCTGCAGATCCCTCGTTCTGCCTCTTGCGATCCTTCGCCCTTTTCTTGGATCAGCAGACATGCAAAAACCCTCCTGTCAGAGTTGAATCTGCAGGAGGGAGTATTCATTCTCATAGTTTGTCAGACCAACAATCCGGGTCAAGGCCGACAGTTCACGTTTTTCACAGGCCGGGACTGTGCATCTTTCCAGCGCACAGTCCCGTATGAACAAGTCCCGCAATCGCTTGCGGGACATGAATGTTATGTAACTGGCGCGCCACGGTGGGACTCGAACCCACGACGCACAGTTTAGGAAACTGTCGCTCTATCCTGCTGAGCTACGGGCGCGTGCAAACATCATTATAACAAAAAGGACGCCCCCAGATCAAATGTTTTCCGCTGACATAGACTGGAAAACCGACCTGCAATCCGATAATTCTAGAAAAATTTCGCGCGGTTTGCGATTTTTCGAGTATAATGGTAGATAACCGATACCAGTCTATGTTAAAGGTGGTTCATGCTGATGGCTGATCACATGCTGCGAAAGCTGGCCGGAATCCTATGCGCAGCCTTGTTCGCATTAGGGCTGCCGATGTCCGTGGCAGCACAGGAAACAGGAGCCTATGCCGTCTATCTGGACGGCCAGCTCCTGAGCTTCGAAAATCCCCCGATTGCCGAGCAGAACACCATGCTGCTGGAGTTCCGCACGGTGTTTGAAAAGCTCGGTTACAGTGTCGGCTGGGATGCGCAAGCGAAAGTCGCTTACGCTGAGCGTGATCACCTGCGCATCGATGTGCCCATCGGCCGTTCAGAAGCGGTCGTGAATGGAGAGACCGCGGTTCTGCCCGCACCCACCCGGATCGTGAACAATCGGACGATGGTCTCGCTCCATCTCTTGTCCGATCATACCGATCATCCGGTCATATGGGATCAGGCAACAGGCATCATCTCCATCGCAAGCGCGGCCCACGGCAATCCGACCGATCAACCGCTTACGCTGGAATCGAATATTACGCATAACGGATTCGTTGAGCTGGTCGGGTCGGTAAGTGACGATGTCACCTATGTTCGGCTGGATATTGCGCACTCCGACCATCCGTCCGAGGTCGAACACATCTTCCTGGAGCCGATGGATGGCCGGATCGATGCGCTGCTGGAGATGCCGTTCGGCCATGGCATCTATTCGATGTGGGCATACGCGACGAAGGACCAGGAACGCTATGGACAGTACCGGCCCCTGGACAGCTTCAAGATCGTGTATCCCGAGGATCCGGACCTGATCGTCATCCCGCATGACAAGGATCCGAATCGCTATACGATACGGGTCAACCGATCGCCGGATGCGGAGGAGACGCTGCTGCAGATCAGGAAGCTGAACCGTGAAGCATTCGTCAACATCAGCCCCGGGCAGCCGGAGCAGGCCGAACAGTCGGAGCAGGCTCCCGCGGTGATCGAGGAAGATGTCTATCTGGCCTTCGGACCTGGCGTCTACCAGGTGAATCTGTTCGAGCTAATGGACGGGGAGCAGAGGGTCAAGACGGTGACCTGGACCCATCAGGGCATTGCCGGGCTGTCGCTCAGCGCAGAGGTTACGGAGAACAGCAAGGTGTGGCTCAGAGGCACCGTATCGCCGGACATGAAATGGATGTGGATCCAATACGCGAACACCTCCGAGTCGATCATGCGCAGCATCTATGTTCCGATCACGAACGGAAAGGTCGATCAGCTGCTCTATCTGAATATGGGGAAGGGACGCTATCAGATCAAGGTTGGTCTGACCGGTGAAGCTCCGTACCACAAGCAATATACCAATGAAATCTTCGAGGTGGAGAATCTCGATCCCCGCGACCGCCATCTGCTGCCCAGCGAGGGGATCGAGAGCGAGCACGAAGCCATCGTCGCCCTGGCGACCAGGCTGACCGAGCACCTGGAGACGGATGCGGACCGATCGCGCGCCATCCATGACTGGGTGGCGGGCAATGTCGGGATCGATCCGGGGGCATACGGGGACGGGACAGGTCGGGATGATACGGCGCTCGATGTGCTGGAGACCCGCGTTACGAACGGCAGAGGCTTCGCCCGTTTGATGGCGGCTCTGCACCGCGCGGCAGGCATCCCGGCGAAGCTGGTCAGCGGAGAGGTGCTGATCGGGGACAAATGGCAGGAGCATGTATGGAATGAGATCTATATCGAAGACCGTTGGGTGGTCCAGGATGCGGCATGGGATGCAGGCGAACTGGATCCGGAGGCGGGCTCGTTCCGGGCGAAGCTGTCGCATGACTATTACGATCCGGCTCCGGCAGTGTTCAGCCGGGATCACAGGAAGCTGGCGGACATACAAGAGTAGGCATGAAGCCTACTCTTGTTTCTGTCTCAGCCGGCGGAAGAAGCTGGTGAGCAGCTCGGCGCACTGCTCCTGCTCGACACCGGAGATCACCTCGGTCTGGTGATTGAAGCGGCTGTCGGCCAGCAGGTTCATGAGCGTGCCGGCGCATCCGGCCTTGGGGTCCGGCGTACCATATACGATGAGGGGCAGCCTGGCCTGCAGGATGGCGCCGGCGCACATCGGGCACGGCTCGAGCGTCACATAGAGCGTACAGTTCAACAGCCGCCAGGCGCCGATCGTTTCGCTGGCTTGCCGGATGGCGATCATCTCGGCATGCGCCGTCGGATCATGGGTGGTCTCCCGCGTATTGTGACCGCGTCCGACGATGACGCCATCCCGCACGACGACCGCGCCGATCGGCACCTCGCGGATCGACTCCGCCTTCCTCGCCTCACGTATCGCTTCCTGCATCCAATATCGATGATCGAACATATGCATCCTCCGTCTGTCAGTCAGCTCCGTTGCCGATGCGGGCAGCGCATCGGCGCAGACCGGACGCCATGCCGGCACGCGTGTGGGCAACGGAACAGTCGCTTATTATTGTAGGCAAAGCGGTGACACGGTTCAAGCGAATCAGAGTATCCGGCGATTCACACGAATCGCAGCCGGGCTTTCTGGCAGATGACATGAACGGGGCTATGCTATATAATTAAGTTTGGCTTTTTGTGCAGACTGAGACGGAACAGTCTGCTGCCTCACATTAAGCGATTAAGCGAGATTAAGGAGAGCATGACGATGCCTTTGCAAGCTGGAATAGTCGGATTGCCGAATGTAGGCAAGTCCACATTATTTAATGCGATCACCCAGGCGGGTGCGGAATCGGCCAATTACCCGTTCTGTACGATAGATCCGAACGTCGGCGTTGTTGAAGTGCCGGACGAGAGGCTGACGAAGATCGCCGAGATTGTGAATCCCAGACGCATCGTGCCGACGGCCTTTGAATTCGTCGATATCGCCGGGCTGGTCAAGGGCGCCAGCAAGGGGGAAGGTCTCGGCAACAAGTTTCTGTCGCATATCCGCGAAGTGGATGCGATCGTTCATGTTGTCCGTTGCTTCGAAGATGAGAACATCACCCACGTATCGGGCAAGGTGGACCCGATCAGCGACATAGAGACGATCAACCTGGAGTTGATCCTCGCCGATGTGGAAACGCTGGAGCGCCGCATCGAGCGGACGCGCAAGAACATGAAGGGCGGCAACAAGCAATACGCCCAGGAGCTGGAATGTCTCGAACGCATCAAGGAAGCCCTGTACAACGATCGGGCGGCGCGCACCGTCGAACTGAACGAGGAGGAGCGCTTGTTGCTTCGCGATCTGCATCTGCTCACCATGAAGCCGGTGCTCTATGCGGCCAATGTCAGTGAGAGCGAGGCGGCGAACTACGAGGGCAACCCTTATGTCAAGCAGGTGATCGAATACGCCGCGAAGGAGAACGCCGAGGTGGTCGTGATCAGCGCCAGGGTGGAATCCGAGATCGCCGAACTGGAGGGCGAGGACAAGGAGATGTTCCTGGCTGAGCTCGGTCTGGCCGAATCCGGTCTGAACCGGCTGATCCGCAGCGCATACAAGCTGCTCGGACTGCAGACCTACTTCACGGCAGGAGAGCAGGAAGTCAGGGCCTGGACGATCAAGGCCAATACGAAGGCGCCGCAAGCGGCCGGCGTCATCCACTCGGACTTCGAACGCGGCTTCATCCGCGCGGAGGTCGTGTCCTATGAGGACCTGATCGCGTGCGGTTCGATGAACGCCGTGCGGGAGAAGGGGCTGCTCCGCCTGGAAGGCAAGGATTATATCGTTCAGGACGGAGATATCATGCATTTCCGATTCAATGTATAGAAACGCGTAGAGACCTTGTCTCGAATCAAGCATCATCATGAATGTCCAAAGGGGTGAACAAGGTTGCTGGACAAATTGCAGGCGCTCGTGGACCGCTACGAGAAGCTGAGCGAGCTGTTATGCGATCCCGATGTGGCGAACGACAGCAAGCGGCTCAGGGAATATTCCAAGGAGCAATCGGATCTGCAGGAAGCGTATGATCTGTACATGGAATACAAGAACGTGCAGGAGCAGCTGAAGGCCGCCAGGGAGATGCAGCAGGAGAAGCTCGACGATGAGATGCGCGAGCTCGTCAAGCAGGAGATCGCCGGGCTGACCGAACAATCGGCCAGGCTGGAAGAGCGCATCAAGCGCGTCCTTCTGCCCAAGGATCCGAACGATGACAAGAACGTGATCGTCGAGATCCGCGGCGCTGCGGGCGGCGATGAAGCGGCGCTGTTCGCCGCCGATCTGTTCCGCATGTACTCGCGCTATGCGGAGATGCAGGGCTGGAAGATCGAAGTGCTGGATGCCCATGAGAATGATCTGGGCGGCTACAAGGAAATCATATTTATGGTCAAGGGCAAAGGCGCTTACAGCAAGCTCAAATATGAGAGCGGCGCGCATCGCGTGCAGCGGGTTCCGGTCACGGAGTCGGGCGGACGCATCCATACGTCCACATCGACGGTGGGCGTCTTGCCGGAGATGGAGGAAATCGATATCGAGATCAAGGAATCCGACATTCGCATCGATACGTTCTGCTCCAGCGGCGCAGGCGGTCAGTCGGTCAATACGACGAAATCCGCCGTTCGCGTCACGCATATCCCAACGGGCATCGTGGCCACCTGCCAGGATGGCAAGTCGCAAAACTCCAACAAGGAGATGGCGCTGCGCGTGCTTCGCGCGCGCATCTATGAGGCGAAGCGACAGGAGGAAGAGGCCAAGTATGCCGATGAGCGCAAGGCCAAGGTGGGCACAGGCGATCGCAGCGAGCGCATCCGCACCTATAACTTCCCGCAAAGCCGCGTCACCGATCATCGCATCGGACTGACGCTGCAAAAGCTCGATCGCGTGCTGAACGGAGAGCTGGACGAGATCATCGACGCCCTTACACTGGCCGAGCAGACGGCGATGCTCGAGAAGGAGCAGGTAGCACAATGAGCGAACGAACCATCAGGGAAGCCTACAGACAGGCTTCCTCTTTATTATCGCGAGGCGGCATCGATGATCCGGGCAGACAGGCGGAGCTGTTGATCCAGGAGGTGCTGGGCTGGACCCGCACCCGTTATCTGCTCAGCTGGGATGAGCCCTTCCCCGAAGACAAGGAGCTCTTGCTGGAGCGCATGCTCAGCCGCCGTCTGAACGGAGAGCCGTTGCAATACATCGTAGGCCAACAGGAGTTCTACGGCATCCCGTTCCGGGTGAACCGCTCGGTGCTCATCCCCCGGCCGGAGACCGAACTGCTGGTCGAAGCGGTGATGAGGCGGGGCCGGGAGTGGGTGCAGGCCGACGGCCTCATCCCGCGCGTGCTGGATGTGGGAACAGGCAGCGGGGCGATCGCGGTCACGCTGGCTGTGAAGTGCCCGGGATGGCGCATCACCGCCTCCGACATCAGCCAGGAGGCGCTGCAGGTGGCGCAGTCCAACGCGGAGATGAACGGGGTGGCGGATCGCATCTCCTGGGTGCATGGAGATCTGCTCGAGCCATGGCTGGCCAGGGACGAAACCGCCTTCGATTACGACATCCTCGTATCCAATCCGCCTTACATCGCGGAGGACGAACTGGCGACCCTGCAGGTCGAGGTGCGCGAATTCGAACCGCATACCGCGCTGGTCGGCGGCAAGGACGGCCTTCGCGTCTATGCGCGGCTGGTCGAGCAGATGAAGCGGGTCAGGCACAAGCCGCGCATGGTCGCCCTCGAGGTGGGCAAGGGGCAGCATGAGGCGGTCATGCGCATGCTGGGCGACGTCCAGGAGTGGAGCGAGATCGCCGTCATCCCGGATCTGGCGGGGATCCTGCGGCATGTCATCGCCGTTCGCGGCTAAGACAGACGGCACGGCTGTTGCGTGATCAGATTAATAGGATAGAATCCCGCAAACGATAGGTTTATAGATTCCCTTCTCTGACCATACTGGTAGCAGGTGAGGAGAAAGGGGAATCGAGGTATGCGGGAACAGGAACTCAGGGCTTCGTGGTTGCGGTCTTATCGCAGGTTTTGCTATGCGGAATCATACAGGTCGAAACGCTATGCGATCTATCTGATCGTGGCGCTGGCATGTCTGATGATGTCATGGGAAGCCAGCGCTGCCGATGCGGCGATCGCCGGGCAAGTGATCCCGGAGCAGTCGATCCGTCTGCGCATCCTCGCCAACTCGGACTCTCCGGCGGATCAGTTCCTGAAGCGCAAGGTGCGCGATGCGATCGTGGAACAGATGAGCGAATGGGTGACGGAGCAGGATCATATCGACCAGGCGCGCGACGCGATCCGTTCGAATATGCCAGCGATCGAACGATTGGTAAGAGATACGCTGGCGGCATATGGTTATGATTATGAAGTGAAGGCGGAGCTGGGGCCGGTGAATTTCCCGACGAAGCTGTACGGCAACGTGGTCTATCCGGCAGGCGTGTATGAGGCGCTGCTCATCTCGATCGGCAAGGCGGAAGGGCAGAACTGGTGGTGCGTGCTGTTCCCGCCGCTGTGCTTCGTCGATATGGCAACCGGCGGCAGCGAGCCGGTGGCGGCGCAGGCGAGCGAGGCCGATGTGTCCGCCGCGTCGGCGAAGCCGATCAGCGAGCAGGACACGGAAGTGCGCTTCTTCCTGTGGGACATGCTGCAGAACCTCATCCGCTGGCTCGGCTCCCTGTTCTGATGGGGAAGGCAGACAGCAATGGAGATAAGGGATGTCACGATGATGAAAGTAACGAAAGTCTGGACAATTGAAGAGCAAGACGCCCGGGAGGATCACCCCGGCATCGCGGAGGCGGCGGAGCTGCTCAGGGCCGGCGAGCTGGTGGCGTTCCCGACGGAAACCGTATACGGACTTGGCGCTGATGCCAGGTCCACTTCTGCTGTGGAGGGCATCTATGCGGCCAAGGGTCGGCCGTCGGACAATCCGCTGATCGTGCATATCGCGGACCGCGCGCAGCTCGCCGAGCTGGTGTCGGAGACGATCCCGGCGGCGGAGCGGGAGCTGGCCGAGCGGCTGATCGCCAGCTTCTGGCCCGGCCCGCTGACGCTGGTCCTGCCCGCGCGGCCCGGCGCTGTATCGCCGCGGGTGACGGCCGGGCTGACGACGGTGGCCGTGCGCATGCCGGACCACCCGCTGGCGCTGGCGCTGATCCGCGCCGCCGGCCTGCCGATCGCCGCGCCAAGCGCCAACCGCTCCGGCCGCCCGAGCCCGACAACGGCCCGTCACGTCGCCGACGACCTCGCCGGCCGGATCGCCGGCATCCTCGACGGCGGGCCGACATCGGTCGGGCTCGAATCGACCGTCGTGGCGGTTGGCCCGCGCGGCCTCGAGCTGCTGCGCCCGGGAGGCGTGACGCAGCAGGCGCTGCGCGACGCGCTGCCGGATGTGCCGCTGACGCTGGCACCGGAGCTGCAGCGCCACGCAGACGCCTCCCCGGATGCGCAGCAGCAGGAGCAGGCGGCGGCGCCCCGCGCGCCCGGCATGAAATACGCGCACTACGCCCCGCAGGGCGAGATGCGCGTCGTCACCTGCGGCCCGTCCGCAGCCTCGCGGGCGGCTGTCCCGGACCGGGCCGCGGCGCTGCTCGCGGAGGCGAAGCGGCGGGGCCTGCGCACCGGCGTGCTGACCTACGAGGAGCATGCCGACCGCTACGCGGGCGTTGACCGCGTGGCCGTCTGCGGCAGTCTGCGCGACCTCAGCACGACGGCCCATCGGCTGTACGATGCGCTTCGCAGCTTCGATGAAGCGGGCATCGAGTACATCGTAGCCGAAGGCTGCCCGACGGAAGGGGTCGGAGAGGCGATCATGAACCGCCTCATGAAGGCCGCCGCTTACCGCATCGAGCGCATCGACGGATGACGGGGCGAGGGCCTCGTCAAGTCCCTCCAGGCGTGCAGCGATACGCGCCTGATGCCCCCTCGGATGGCCCTCGCGTTCCCCTATGTCAGTTAGGGCATGATCTGAGCGATCAACGGCCCTCGGAGTATCCCCGACAGTCAACCCTTGAGGCATGATTCCCGCCTCGTCTGCATAGGTTGTACAGATGGTGCTGGACAAGGGGGATGCGGATGCGATGTGGATGGTTGTGGGAGCGGAGTCAGTCGCGCAGATCGGACAATGGATCGCGATCCTGCTCGTGGCGCTGGCGCTCGGGATGGATGCCTTCTCGCTCGGTCTGGGCATCGGGATGAAGGGCATCCGGCTGAAGGACGTGCTGAAGATCAGCCTGGTGGTGGGACTGTTTCACGTGCTGATGCCTCTGGCGGGCCAGTTCGCGGGAAGATACGTCAGCGTGCTGCTGGGCAATGTGGCCACGCTGTGCGGCGGCTTGCTGCTCATCATCCTGGGCATGCACATGGTGTATCATTCCTTGCGCGGGGATCAGGCGGAGTCGGTCTTCGACCATCGGACCTTGCCTGGTCTGTTGCTTTTCACCTTCAGCGTCAGCATCGATTCCTTCTCCGTGGGGATCACGCTTGGCCTGTTCCATGCGGATATCCTGCTGACTGTGATCCTGTTCGGCTTCTTCGGCTGCGTCATGTCGGTGTGCGGCCTCCTGCTGGGCAGGCGGTTCAGCGGCATCTTCGGGGAATATGGCGAGGCCATTGGCGGGATCATCCTGATCGTGTTCGGAACGAAATTTCTCTGGTAACCGAGCGCATGTTCAAAATTCCTTTCCATAATCCTGGTCAGTTAAGGTAAAATAACATTATCGATCTCTGTCCCATATCCCGATGGATATCCGAATCCCAAACCTATCCCTACCCATGAAGGCTTAGGCTGACTGACCACACGAACAAGGAGGAGCCGAGCGTTGACACGCATTTTGTTCGTCTGCACAGGCAACACCTGCCGTTCTCCCATGGCGGAGGCGCTCTTCCGGCGCATGGCCGAGGAAGCGGGCATGGCGGCGGAAGCGCGTTCTGCCGGCGTCGCGGCGTTGGATGGACAACCCATATCCAAGCATTCAAAGAAGGTGCTCGAAGAGAGGGGCATCACGGACGACCTGCAGTCCAGATCCCTGAAGCAGGAGGATGTGGCCTGGGCGGATCTCATCCTGACGATGACGATGCATCACAAGCGGATCGTCATCGAGGAATTCCCCGAAGCGATCGACAAGGTGTACACCCTCAAGGAATACGCCTCGTTCGATCAGGAACAAACGAAGGCGGTGCAGGAGCGGGAGTCGCTCATGGCGAAGCTGCAGCTTCAGATCGCAGCCGGACAGACGCCCGACGAGCAGGATATGAATCGCCTGCTGGAATTGGAGGGGAAGGTGCCGAACTACGACATCATCGACCCGTTCGGCGGGAACCTGACCCTGTATACCAATGTGGCGAAGGAGATCGAGGAGCAGCTGCGGCGGGTGATCGAGAGATTGCGTGAGCAGCGGGCTGCTGACGATGATCCGGATCCGGCAGCGGCGAATTGAGCGGATATCTCTTTACAGAATATATGAAATGCAGTATGATGAAAGCAACATTGGAGGGCTCGATGTGACTGGCGACGTAGTGGGGTAACCACGATGGAGCATCGAGCGATACGGCCGGTCGCCTGGGCAGAGCATATCGCGCTGATGACGCTATCAGCGCCGATTGCTCTGTTTTGTTTTTTCACCTGCAAGGCTGAACGCGGGATGATGACGGTCCCGTGCGCCTCTGCTGACCGGCTTGTCCTGAATATAGGGTATAATAGAGGAAATGCGGAGGAGGTCATGAGAGATGAAAATCGCTATTGGGTCTGATCATGGCGGATATCGCCTGAAGGAAGAGATCATCAAGGTCGTCGAGCAGCTGGGACATGAGGTGACCGACTTCGGCTGTACCTGCGCGGATTCGGTCGATTATCCGGACTATGCGCTCGAGGTGTGCAACCAGGTCGTGGCAGGCAAGGCGGATCGCGGCATCCTGATCTGCGGCACCGGCATCGGCATGTCGATCGCCGCCAACAAGATTCCGGGCATTCGTTGCGCTCTGGTGCATGACGTCTTCTCGGCCAAGGCTACGCGGGAGCACAATGACTCCAACGTGCTGGCGATGGGCGAACGGGTCATCGGTCCGGGCCTGGCGGCGGAGATCGTGAGCGTGTGGCTGTCGACGGAATTCTCCCATCAGGAGCGCCATCAGAACCGGATCAACAAAGTGAAGGCTCTCGAAGAGAAGCACGCGCTCAAGCCGTAATCCCGCATCATCAGCCTGGCTGAGCAAGCAGAATAAATAGTTGACGCTGCAGACGGCAGAGAGCATGAGATTGTCACGATTCAAGGCGGTGAGAGTATGACTGAGCTTACGGACATCTCCCATCAGGTCGAGAAGGTCGTGCGTGAGACAGCGGAAGCTGGCAAGCTGGGCACCGGGAAGCTGCTGGTGATCGGCGCGAGCACCAGCGAGGTCATCGGGTGCCGGATCGGCACCGCGGGGGCGCTCGACATCGCGGAAGCCATCTATAGGGGCATCGAGGCGGTGCGCAGCGAGCTCGGGTTCTGGACGGCCTATCAATGCTGCGAGCATCTGAATCGGGCGCTGGTCATCGAGCGGGAGGCCATGCTGGCGTACCGCCTCGAGGAAGTATCCGCCGTTCCGGTGCCGAAGGCGGGCGGCTCCATGGCCGCTTATGCCTATCGCCACCTGCGCGAGCCGTGCCTGGTGGAGACGATACAGGCGCATGCGGGGATCGACATCGGCGAGACGCTCATCGGCATGCATCTGAGGCGGGTGGCTGTCCCCTTCCGCCCTTCGATCCGCTGCATCGGCGAAGCCAGGGTGACCGCTGCGATCACCAGGCCGAAGCTGATCGGAGGAGCGCGCGCTGTGTACAGCCTGGAGGCGGATGGGAGCTGTTGATCGGGAAGGCTGAGCCCGACTCCGGCGCGAATGCCGCAAGCCTGATCAGGATACCGGCTGGAGGCATGACAGAGGTAGTCAGATATTCATTATATGAGATAAAGGGTGATGGATGATGGAACATTTGCGCAAGTCCGACCCGGCGGTTCTCGCCGCGATGGGGCAGGAACTGAAGCGGCAGCAGGACAACATTGAGCTGATCGCTTCGGAGAATATCGTCAGCCGTGCGGTGATGGAAGCGATGGGGTCCGTGCTGACGAACAAATACGCGGAAGGCTATCCGGGCAAGCGGTATTATGGCGGCTGCGAGCATGTGGACACGGTGGAGGACATCGCCCGTGAGCGGGCGAAGCAGCTGTTCGGAGCGGAGCATGTGAATGTGCAGCCGCACTCCGGCGCCCAGGCGAACATGGCGGTCTATCAGGCCGCCCTCAAGCCGGGCGATACGGTGCTCGGCATGAACCTGGCGCATGGCGGCCACCTGACGCACGGCAGCCCGGTCAACGCCTCCGGCCTCCTGTACAACTTCGTCGCCTATGGCGTTCATCCGAAGACATTCACCATCGACTACGATGAAGTGCGCAAGGCGGCTTTCAAACATCGTCCGCGCATGATCGTCGCCGGGGCAAGCGCCTATCCGCGGATCATCGACTTTGAGGCCTTCGCCTCGATCGCCAATGACGTAGGCGCCCTGCTGTTCGTCGATATGGCGCATATCGCCGGCCTGGTGGCGGCGGGACTGCACCCGAATCCGGTGCCGCATGCGCACTTCGTCACGACGACGACACACAAGACGCTGCGCGGTCCGCGCGGCGGCATGATCCTGACGCGCAAGTCCTGGGCGCAGGCGATCGACAAGGCCGTATTCCCTGGCTCGCAGGGCGGTCCGCTCATGCATTTGATCGCGGCCAAGGCCGTGGCCTTCGGCGAAGCTCTGCAGCCGGAGTTCAGGCAATATGCCGAACAGGTCGTGAAGAACGCGAAGGTGCTGGCCGAGACGCTCATGGCCGAAGGCCTCAACGTCATCTCCGGCGGCACGGACAATCACCTGATGCTCGTGGATCTGCGCAACCTGAACATCACCGGCAAGGACGCCGAGCATGTGCTGGATGAGGTGCGGATCACGGTGAACAAGAACGCCATCCCGTTCGATACCGCCAGCCCGTTCGTGACCAGCGGCATCCGCATCGGCACGCCGGCAGCGACGACGCGCGGCATGGACGAGGAAGCGATGAAGGTCATCGGCCAGGTGATCGCTTCCGTGCTCAGGGCGCCGAACGACGAATCCGTCAAGGAGAAAGCTCGCGCGAAGGTGAAGGAGCTGACCGATCGGTACCCGATCTACAGCGGCCTGAAATATTAATAGGATAGAACAAATTGGAAAGAACACAAGCTGCTCTCGCCCGTACCGTGGGTTGGGGGCAGTTTTGTTGTTGGGCGCATCCAGCTATAATTTGCCACGGATCCCTATACATAAGACCCCGACAATGGTGAGACAATGCCCATTATCATCATGAAAGGGGCCGTGAACGATGAGACGCACCATGCTTGCCATGCTCGCCGTGCTCCTGCCGATCCTCGCTTCTCCGATCACAGAGGCGGATGGCGGACCAGGCGGGCCATATCACTTCGGCTTCAAGCGAAGCAGCAACGGCAGTCTGCCGTCGATCGAGCAGGAGGGTTTCAAGCCGATCCTGCAGAAGTACGGAGCGATCTTCCTCGGCGATACGAGCAGGAAAGAGCTGTATCTGACCTTCGACAACGGCTATGAGAACGGGTATACGGCGCGCATCCTCGACGTGCTGAAGGAGAAGCGGGTGCCGGCGACGTTCTTCGTCACGGGCCATTATGTGAAGACCCAGCCCGAGCTCCTGAAGCGCATGGTGGAGGAAGGGCATCTGATCGGCAATCACTCCTGGTCGCATCCGGACATGACGACGCTCACGGATGACCAGATCTTCAGCGAGCTGAACCGGGTCAAGCAGGCTGTGGCGGAGATCACCGGGCAACAGGAGATGAAGTACCTGCGGCCGCCGCGCGGCATCTTCGATGAGCGGGTGCTGGCTGTGAGCAGCAGGCTCGGCTATACCAACGTATACTGGTCGATCGCTTACGCGGACTGGGACACGAAGCAGGTGCGCGGGGCGCAATATGCCTATGACAAGGTGATGGCTCAGCTCCACCCCGGTGCGGTGATCCTGCTCCATTCGGTCTCCCGGGACAATGCCGAGGCGCTGGGGCGCATCATCGACGACGCCCGCAAGCTTGGCTATGAGTTCAGGAGCCTGGATGAGCTGCGTGTGAAGACATATTGACAGGACGGATGGGCAGACGCACCGATGCAGGATGCGCTGCCCACCTTGCCGTGGAACGGATCAGATATTGCCGCCTTCCACCGAAGCCGGGCGTGCATCGACCGACCGATCATAACGGCGGGCAACAGAGGGTGAACGTTCCGTGAGGGGCCTCCGAGCGGAGTGGATACGTGCATGCAGACATGATAATATGAATATGAACGAGGGAGGGTGATGGTGTTCATGGCAACTTCCAATATCCAGCTGGCGACGTTCGCGGGCGGCTGTTTCTGGTGCATGGTGTCTCCGTTTGAAGAGATGCCCGGCATCATCAAGGTCGTATCCGGGTATACGGGCGGCCACAAGGAGAATCCGACTTACGAGGAAGTGTGCTCCGGTACGACCGGACATTATGAGGCTGTGCAGATCACGTTCGATGCGGTCGTATTCCCGTACAGCAAGCTGCTCGATATCTACTGGCGGCAGATCGACCCGACCGATCCGGGCGGACAGTTCTATGACCGCGGCCAATCGTATCAGACGGCGATCTTCTATCATAATGAAGAGCAGAAGGCGTTGGCCGAAGCCTCCAAGGCGGAGCTCGAGCGGAGCGGGCGGTTCGACAAGCCGATCGTCACGAAGATCCTGCCTGCAGGTCCGTTCTATGAGGCGGAGGAATATCACCAGGGCTATCACAGGAAGAATCCGCTGCACTACAGGCGATATCGGGAAGGTTCCGGTCGTGACGCGTTCATCGAGCGGTACTGGACGGAGAAGCCGAGCGATGAGGAGCTGAGGAAGCGCCTGACGCCGCTGCAGTATGAGGTCACGCAGCGCAACGCCACGGAGCCGCCTTTCCAGAACGAATACTTCGATCACCACGAAGAGGGCATCTATGTGGACATCGTATCCGGGGAGCCGCTGTTCAGCTCGCTCGACAAGTATGACTCGGGCTGCGGCTGGCCGAGCTTCACGAAGCCGATCAGCAAGGCGAGCATCAAGGAGAAGCTGGACCTCAGCCATTTCATGGTCCGCACGGAGGTGCGCAGCCGTCTGGCCGATTCGCATCTCGGGCATGTGTTCGACGATGGACCGCCAGATCGCGGCGGCCTTCGATATTGCATCAATTCCGCCGCGCTTCGCTTCATTCCGAAGGAAGATCTGGAGAAGGAAGGCTACGGCGAATACAAAGTGTTGTTTGAAAAGAGAGAATCATGAGATTAGTGGTTGCACTCGGGCTTTCCGTATATTACGCTATTGACGTCAATGCTTCAGTAGCAGCCTGTTATTCTTAACCTGACGGAGGCATCAATATCAATATGGGAAAAGTTGTTGTATGCGATCATCCGCTGATCCAACACAAACTGACGTACATAAGAGACGCTGAGACGAAGACCAAGGACTTTCGCCAACTGGTGGACGAGGTGGCCATGCTCATGGCCTATGAGATCACCAGGGAGCTGCCTCTTGAAGAGGTGGATATCGAAACGCCGGTAGCCAAAGCCAAAGGCCGCGTCATCGCCGGCCGCATGCTCGGCCTGATCCCGATCCTGCGCGCAGGGCTCGGCATGGTGGACGGAGTGCTCCGGCTTCATCCGACGGCGAAGGTCGGCCATATCGGGTTGTATCGCGACCCCGAGACGCTGCAGCCGGTGGAATATTATGTGAAGCTGCCGACCGATGTGCAGGAGCGTGAGCTGATCATCATCGACCCGATGCTGGCGACCGGCGGCTCTGCGAATGCCGCGATATCGCTTCTCAAGAAGCGGCAATGCACCCAGATCAAGCTGATGTGTCTGATCGCAGCTCCGGAAGGAATACAGGCTGTTCAGCAAGAGCACCCAGATGTGGATATCTATGTGGCGGCGATTGACGAGCGCCTCAATGATCATGGTTACATCGTTCCTGGCCTCGGAGATGCCGGGGACCGATTGTTCGGAACGAAATAACTTGCGATTCGACCTGCCTCTTCAAGAGGAGTTTGTGACAGGACGGGATGATGCATCCGGAAGGCGGCAGGTTTCATCATGAGAAGAGGTTGTGAATATTTTGGATAAAATTAAAGTAATGACCATCTTCGGCACTCGACCGGAAGCGATCAAGATGGCGCCGCTCGTGCTTGAGCTCCAGCGGTATCCGGACGAGATCGAGCCATCCGTCTGCGTGACCGCGCAGCACCGCGAGCTGCTCGACTCCGTGCTGGATATCTTCGGGATCAAGCCGGATTATGATCTGAATGTCATGCAGGAGCGTCAGACGTTGAGCGACCTGTCGATCCGCGTGCTGCAGGGGCTCGAGCCGGTGTTCCGCGAGGCGAAGCCGGACATCATCCTCGTGCATGGAGATACGAGCACGACCTTCCTGGCGAGCTACGCCGCGTTCCTGCAGCAGATCAAGGTCGGGCATGTGGAAGCGGGACTTCGCACCTGGAACAAGCTGTCGCCCTATCCCGAAGAGATGAACCGACAGCTCACCGGGGTGCTGGCGGATCTGCACTTCGCGCCGACATCCTGGTCCGCGGCCAATCTGCTGAAGGAGCACAAGCCCGAATCGTCCATCTATACGACGGGCAACACGGTGACCGACGTGTTCCAGTATACGGTCAGGGAGGATTTCACCCACCCGTTGCTGGAATGGGCGGATGGGCGGCGCATCGTGCTGATGACCGCGCATCGCCGCGAGAATCAGGGAGAGAAGCATCGCCAGATGTTCCGGGCGATCAGGCGGATCGCCGACGAGTTTGATGACATCGCCGTCATCTATCCGGTGCATCCGAATCCCGCGGTCAGGGACAACGCCCGGGAGATCCTCGGCGATCATCCGCGCGTCCGGCTGACGGATCCGCTGGACGTGATCGAGATGCACAACTTCTACCCGCATGCGCATCTGATCCTGACCGATTCCGGCGGCCTTCAGGAGGAGGCGCCATCCTTCGGGGTGCCGGTGCTGGTGCTGCGGGATACGACGGAGCGTCCGGAGGGCATCGAAGCGGGCACGTTGGAACTCGTCGGAGCTGACGAGGAGCATGTGTATGCGAGGACGAAGGCTCTTCTGACCGATGATGCGCTGTATACCCGCATGAGCCAGGCGGCCAATCCGTATGGCGACGGCCGTTGCTCGCCGAGGATTGCCCGGGCAATATTGCATCACTTCGGGATCAGAAGCGAGCGTCCGGAGCCGTTTCGACCATCATGAATCAAGGGCAGATCCTGGCATCATCGCCAGCCGAACGCCAATTGTTCAAAGATTGTTCAAAGGTTCAAGTTGGATGAAAAACGTTCTCGCCGTTTAATTGACAAACTTGACGCCACTTCGCTAAAATAATTAAGGATTGTGGCTGGATTCTTGTATTTTCGTCGTATCTCACATTTTTCCTGTCTTTCTTACCACATGATGGACAAGCCGCATATGCGCTTCCATCGGATAGGATGGCGAACGATGAGTGACAAGAGTTCTCGGCATCGAAACCGCAACGTTCTGTTCACCGCGCTTTACATCAGCGGCGTCGGCGTCCTGTTCGCCGTCTGGATCATCCTTGGTTACCTGCTCGCCGCATGGGCGGTGGACCGTTTCGGCGCACCTTCGATGGTCAAGGCCCTCGGTGCCATAGCAGGCATGGTCATCGGCATAGTGAATATGATCTTGCTGGTCAAGAGATACCTGGGAGAACAAGATGGATGATATCCGCTCGATTGTGAATACGATTACCAGAGTTACCCTCATCCTGACGTCCGTTTCCTTGCTGGTATGGGCGTTCCTCCCCGCATACCGGGACGTATGCACCGGCTTTGTGATCGGCATCCTGATCGGACTCATCAATATTCGCTATCTGGCCGTGAAGACGATCCAGATCACCGATTATGCCGCAGGTCAGGGCAAGAGGCGTTTCAGCCTGGGGTATGTGACCCGGCTCTGCATCAGCCTGATCGGGATCATGGTCGCGGTCAGATTCGAACAGGTTTCACTGGGAGCGACGCTGGTCGGGATCTTCCTGATACCGGTTCTGCTGGTACCGATCAGCATCATCCATTCTTATAGAAACAACAGGCGTTAATATTATGGACGCTGTACCACGCATGCATCGCACATACTTCGCGGAAAGGGGTGAACACGTTGAATGCATGATTCACCGATTATCAATCTGGGCGGATTCCGTCTCGATCTGTCGGCGGTCCTGATGCTGACTGTGACATGTGTCATTGTATTTGTGCTGGCACGGCTCGCGGTGCGCAAACTGTCCGTCGAGAACCCTTCCAAGCTTCAGAACTTCATGGAATGGGTGGTCGAATTCGTCCACGGGCTCATCGCCAGTGCGATGGACCTGAAGAAAGGGAAGGGTTACGTCTCTCTCGGCCTTACGCTCATCCTGTTTATCTTCATCGCGAACCTGTTGGGCTTGCCGTTTGCCTTCGTCACGGAAGCGCACCATACCGAATACGTTTTCGGTCTGCCGCTTGAGTCGACGGAACATCTGGCTGAAGGTGAGCACTCCCACATCAACTGGTGGAAATCGCCGACTGCGGACATCTCGGTGACGACAGGTCTGGCCTTGATGGTATTCGTCATTATTCACGTCCAGGGCCTGCGTTTGAACCGCAAGCATTATCTGAAACACTATGTGGAGCCGTTCGCGATCTTCCTGCCGATCAACATCGTGGAGAACATCGCGAAGCCGGTTGCGCTGGCCATTCGTCTATACGCGAACATCTTCGCGGGGGAAGTGTTGATCTACGCGATCCTGAAGGCCGGCTGGTTCGGGATTCCGTTCCTGGCAGCATGGCAAGGCTTCAGTATTTTCGTCGGTGCATTACAAGCGTTTATCTTTACCATCCTGACCATGGTGTATATCGCACAGGCGAGTGTCCATGAGGAACATTGATCCTGTATCTGGCAGGATCACCATCATACAAGGGCGTGAAGCCCATTCAAGTCCAATATCAAATTCAATATTTAGGAGGAAATGTCTAATGGAATTTTTGGCAGCAGCAATTGCAGTAGGTCTGGGTGCGCTGGGCGCAGGTCTTGGTAACGGTATGATCGTCAGCCGCACGGTGGAATCGATCGCCCGTCAACCGGAAGCAAGAGGTCAGTTGCAAACGACGATGTTCATCGGCGTTGGTATCGTCGAAGTCGTTCCTCTTGCCGCAACCGTTATCGCTTTCCTTCTCATGTTCGGTTGATCTTAATACTTGTCCAGCAAAATGGCGGGGAAGGCAAGAGCCGTCCGCGCCATTGTTATGAGATAGCCTCCTGTTGATTGAATGGCAAGACATTGCTGTCTGATCAGGCAAGCAAGATCCGGAACGCGCGATTGAAGGGAGTGACTGTAAATGACCATTTTGTGGGAAAATATCTTGATTACGATAATCGCATTTGGCGCTTTGTATTTCTTGCTGCAGAGATATGCCTTCGGCCCGCTGTTCGGCATCATGGAGAAGCGCAAGGAGCTGGTCACCTCGCAGCTGAATGAAGCGGCGAAGAGCAAGGCGCAGGCGGAGCAGCTGCTGGCGCAGCAACGCGAGGCGCTGGAGCAGGCGCGCAAGGAAGCTTCCGAAATCATCGAACGTGCGAGACAATCCGCCGCCAAGCAGGCGGAGGACATCGTGCGGGCAGCCAAGGAAGAATCGGTGCGGCTCAAGGAAGAAGCCGTGCAAAGCATCGAGAACGAGAAGAACAAGGCGATTGAAGCTGTTCGCAGCCAGGTGGGCTACATGTCCGTCATGATCGCTTCGAAGATCCTCGAGAAGCAGATCGACGAGAAGTCGCAGTCTGAGTTGATTGACCAATACTTGAAAGAAGTAGGAGGTTAATCGATGAGTGACCTAGTGGTAGCGAAACGATACGCCAAAGCACTCCACGCCTCCGCAGAAGAAAACGGCAGCGTCGAGCAAACGGGCGAGCAGCTGCGCGCGGTTCTGGATGTTTACAATCAGGAGCCGGATCTGCGTGTGATCATGACGCATCCCGGCATCGCGGCGGATGCGAAGCTGGACTTGATCAAGCGGGCATTCGGCGACGGACTGTCCGAGCTTGTGATCAGCACGCTGAAACTGTTGATCGAACGAGGCAGATTCCCGGTATTGCCAGCCATGTATCAGGCATATACGGCCATCGCCGACGAGCGATCCGGACGTGCTCGGGCTATCGTGTACTCCGCCTATGAGCTGAGCGAAGCGGACAGCCAGGCGATCGCAGCGCAGTTCGGCAGACTGACTGGCAAGACGATCGCCGTCGAGAACGTCATCGACAAGTCGCTGATCGGCGGCATTCGTGTACGCATCGGTGACAGATTGTATGAAGGCAGCGTTGCGGGCAAGCTCGAACAGCTGCGCAAGCAATTGAAGCAGAACGCTTAAACGATAGGGGTGAGGTTCATGAGCATCAGACCTGAGGAAATCAGCACGCTGATCAAGCAGCAGATCGAAAATTTCAAATCCGTTACTCAAGTATATGACGTGGGAACCGTTATTACGGTTGGCGACGGTATCGCGCGCGCTCACGGATTGCAGAATGTCATGGCCGGCGAGCTCCTGGAGTTCGAGAACGGCATTATGGGTATGGCGCAGAACCTGGAAGAAGACAATGTCGGTATTATCATACTCGGTCCTTATACCGATATTCGCGAAGGCACGCAAGTGAAGCGGACCGGCCGCATCATGGAAGTGCCTGTTGGTGAAGCCTTGCTGGGCCGCGTCGTGAACACGCTCGGTCAGCCGATCGACGGCAAGGGCCCGATCCACACCACGGAATTCCGACCGGTCGAATCGCCTGCACCAGGCGTTATGGCGCGGAAGTCCGTTCATGAACCGATGCAGACCGGCATCAAGGCGATCGACGCGATGATCCCGATCGGCCGCGGCCAACGCGAGCTGATCATCGGCGACCGTCAGACAGGCAAGACCTCGATTGCCATCGACGCCATCATCAACCAGAAGGGCAACGGCATGATCTGTATCTACGTGGCCATCGGCCAGAAGCAGTCGACCGTCGCTCACGTGATGGAAACTCTCCGTCGCCACGGCGCGATGGATTACACGATCATCGTGGCAGCGAACGCATCCGAGCCTTCTCCGATGCTGTACCTGGCTCCTTATGCAGGCTGCGCGATGGGCGAATATTTCATGTACAAGGGCAAGCATGTCCTGATCGTCTATGACGACCTGTCCAAGCAGGCTGCGGCATACCGCGAATTGTCCCTGTTGCTCCGCCGTCCTCCGGGCCGCGAGGCTTATCCGGGTGACGTATTCTACCTGCACTCCCGTCTGCTGGAACGTGCGGCGAAGCTGAACGACGAGCTGGGCGCAGGTTCCATGACCGCACTGCCGTTCATCGAGACCCAGGCTGGCGACGTGTCCGCCTATATCCCGACGAACGTCATCTCCATCACGGACGGCCAGATCTTCCTCGAGTCCGATCTGTTCTATGCGGGTCAACGTCCGGCGGTTAACGTCGGTATCTCCGTATCCCGGGTTGGCGGCGCAGCTCAGATCAAGGCGATGAAGAAGGTCGCGGGCACGATGAAGCTCGACCTTGCCCAATATCGCGAGCTGGCAGCATTCGCGCAGTTCGGTTCCGATCTGGACAAGTCGACCATGGCGCGACTCAATCGCGGCAAGCGGATGATGGAGCTCCTGAAGCAGGGCGTCAACCAACCGATGCCGGTTGAGAAGCAGATCGCTTCCATCTATTGCGGCGTCAGAGGCTACCTCGATGACATCCCGGTGGAAGACGTGCTTCGCTTCGAACGCGAGTTCCTTGCATTCCTGGATTCTTCCCACCCTGAGATCCTGCAGGCGATCGTTGAGAAGAAAGACTTGACGGAAGAGATCGACAAGGCTCTGGCTGACGCAGTCGTCGAGTTCAAGAAAGGCTTCCAGCCGTCTGCCTGACGGATGTCAGTGATGATGACCCGACGTCACGAATAAAAAGGTGGTGAAGAGATGGCAAAGGGATTACGTGAAATCAAACGCAGGCTGAAAAGCGTTAAGAATATGAGACAGATCACCAAGGCGATGGAGATGGTCTCCGCTGCCAACCTGCGCCGCGCGCAAGGGAGAGCGGAAGCGGCTCGCCCTTACGCGGAGAAGATGCGGGATGTGATCGCGAGCATCGCAGCCGGCACGCAAGGCATCAAGCATCCGATGCTGCAGAGCCGCCCGATCCGGAAGACCGGCTACCTGGTCATCACATCGGACCGCGGTCTGGCTGGCGGTTACAACTCCAACCTGTTGCGTGAGGCGCTGGCCACGATTCGTCAGCGGCACAAGTCGCCGGAAGAATACGCGGTGATGGTCATCGGCCGCAAGGGTCGCGACTACTTCAGAAGACGCGGCATCGAGCTGATCGATGAAGTGACCGGTGTGCCTGACTCGCCTCGCTTCGCCGACATCAAGTCGATCGCGGCGAATGCGGTGCAGAAGTACGCCAATGGTGAATACGACGAACTGTATATCTGGTACAACCACTTTGTCAATCCGTTGGTTCAGAGACCGATGGAGAGCCGTCTGCTTCCGCTGGTCGATGTGGGGCAGCATTCGGGCGTCAGCTATGAGTTCGAACCCACGGCGGAAGCCGTGCTCGAGGTTCTGCTGCCGAAGTATGCGGAGACGCTGATCTTCGCCGCGGTACTTGATGCGAAGGCGAGCGAGTTCGGCGCACGGATGAATGCGATGGGCAATGCGACGCGCAATGCAACGGAGCTCATCGGCACGCTTACGCTCGAGTATAACCGCGCGCGGCAAGCGGCGATCACGCAGGAGATTACGGAGATCGTCGCCGGCGCGAACGCTGCGAAGTAGGCTCTTGCGGCACGCACCGGATAAAGAACGGAAGTCATTGCAACGAATCCAGAGGAGGGAAAAATAGATGCACAAAGGTCGTGTATTGCAGGTCATGGGTCCTGTCGTCGACATCGAGTTCGAGCGCGGACACCTGCCTGAGATCATGAATGCAGTCAAGATCAAATATACGCCGGAATCTGCCACCGAACGCGCCATTGACCTGACTGTGGAAGTCGCTGTCCACCTGGGCGACAACGTGGCTCGATGCGTTGCGATGTCCTCGACAGACGGACTTGTCCGCGGCGCGGAGGCCATCGACACCGGCGGGCCGATCTCGGTTCCGGTAGGTTCTGGCATCCTGGGACGTATCTTCAACGTATTGGGTGAAACGATCGACGGCAAGGGTGAGGTCAAGGCGGATCAATATCTGCCGATTCACCGTCCGGCGCCGAAGTTCGAAGAGCTGTCGACCAGCACGGAGATGCTGGAAACGGGCATCAAGGTTATCGACCTGCTCGCTCCTTATGCGAAGGGCGGTAAGGTCGGTCTGTTCGGCGGTGCGGGTGTAGGCAAGACCGTCCTGATCCAGGAGCTCATCAACAACATCGCGCAGGAGCACAACGGACTGTCCGTATTCGCCGGCGTCGGCGAACGTACCCGTGAGGGGAATGACCTGTATCATGAGATGAACGATACGGGCGTTATCAACAAGATGTCCATGGTGTTCGGACAGATGAACGAACCTCCGGGCGCACGTCTGCGCGTAGCTCTGACGGGTCTGACGATGGCGGAGTATTTCCGCGATCAGGAAGGCAGAGACGTCCTCCTGTTCATCGACAACATCTTCCGCTTCACGCAAGCGGGTTCTGAAGTATCCGCGCTGCTCGGCCGCATGCCTTCGGCGGTTGGTTATCAGCCGACGCTGGCAACGGAGATGGGTCAGCTGCAAGAGCGGATCACTTCGACGAAGAAAGGTTCGGTAACGTCGATCCAGGCGATCTACGTGCCGGCGGACGACTATACGGACCCGGCTCCGGCCACGACGTTCGCTCACCTCGACGCAACGACCAACCTGGAGCGCAAGATCTCCGAGATGGGTATCTATCCGGCCGTTGACCCGCTGGCATCCACCTCGCGGATCCTCACTCCGGAGGTTGTAGGTCAGGAACACTACGAAGTGGCTCAGGGTGTCAAGCGCATCCTGGCTCGCTATAACGAACTGCAAGATATCATCGCGATTCTGGGTATGGACGAGCTGTCCGAAGAAGACAAGATTGTCGTTGCGCGTGCACGCCGCATCCAACGCTTCCTGTCGCAGCCGTTCCACGTCGCAGAAGCATTCAACAACATGCCAGGCAAGTACGTGCCGGTCAAGGAAACGGTACGCAGCTTCAAGGAGATCCTGGAGGGCAAACACGACCATCTGCCGGAGGCGGCATTCCTGTTCGTGGGCACGATCGAAGAAGCAGTGGAAAAAGCGAAGCACATGTAACGTTAGGAGGCCAATTCATTGAAGACCTTTCAGTTGGAAGTTGTCACTCCTGAACGCAAGGTATACAGCGGCGAAGCCACGATGGTCATCGTTAAGGGCATCGAGGGCGAGCTTGGCATCCTGGCTGACCACGTGCCATTCGTGACTCCGCTCCGAATCGCTCCGGTTACGATCAAGCGAGATGGGGAAGACCAGATCATCGCCGTAAACGGGGGATTCATCGAAGTGCACAAGAATCATGTCGTGATCCTGGCGGAATCGGCGGAGCTGCCGGAAGAGATCGATGTCGACCGCGCTGAACGGGCAAGAGAGCGCGCAGAAGAGCGGCTGAGACAATCGAAGCAGTCCAACATCGACTATCATCGGGCAGAGATTGCCCTGCAGAAGGCGATGAACCGCCTGTCGGTGGCGAAGCGCGGCTTCTGATGCAAGAAGGTCCGAGTCATATGACTCGGACCTTCTTGTCATTGGTCAGAGAATATTCCGGGAGAATCGGCTGTTCTCCTATGTTTATGGAACATCGTCCAGATATATGTCTATTCAACAAGATCATAATCGCTGTTCAGCAGCTTGACCGTTGGGGAATGATGACTCCACTCGATGATTCCATCCTCTTTCAGATGCTTGAGCTGTTTGGTTAGCGTGTTAAACGAGCGAATGCCGGTCATCTCCTGTATGTCCTGTATCGTCGGATCCACTTTCTTGATGATATAGTGATGTTTGATAGCCCGATAGATCAGTTGCCTTTTCGCTTCACCTTTGCTGTTCGGTCGGGGTTCAGGCTCAGATCCCATAGATAACATCTACTCCTCTCCATCGTTATACACGATTCATTATATCATGAAACGTCTGCCGCTCCCAAACGCGACACAGGAAAGGGAAAGTGCGAATAGCCGTGATAACGCGGATATAACCCATGGAAAACGGCGGATTCCCCTCCTATTTGTTCGAATTGTGAAAATTTTGAGACAACAGGAAACAGAAGCCACAGAGCGGCCCGAGCTGTGTGGAAATTGTTAGACACACCTGCGAAGGATTTGTTATAATTGATGGGAAATTTGTGAACAATCCATGAACGGAGGCGGTTAGATGGGTTTCGGCAACAATTACGTCATTGTGGTCATCTTTATCGCACTGGGCATTCTATTGCCGATTGTCGCGCTTTCGCTGGGCAGATTGCTCCGTCCGCACAAGCCGGATGAGAAGAAGCTGTCCACCTATGAGAGCGGCAATATCTCCGTTGGCGAAAGCCATATCAGATTCAATATTCGCTACTATCTGTTCGCGCTGATGTTTGTCATTTTTGATGTTGAGACCGCTTTCCTGTATCCATGGGCGGTCGCCTATGACAAATTGGGTCTGTTTGCCCTGATCGAAATGTTCATATTTGTCGCATTGCTCGTAGTAGGATTGATCTATGCCTGGAAGAAGAAGGTGCTGAAATGGAATTCGATCTGAGCACAGTCACATTGGAAGAGCAAGAACAGTTGCAACGCAATGTATTCCTGGGCACGCTGGAGCAGATCAAGGGCTGGGCGCGCAGCCATTCGCTCTGGCCGCTGCAGTTCGGTCTGGCTTGCTGCGCGATCGAGATGATGGGGACGGGGGCGTCGCACTATGATCTGGACCGGTTCGGCGTCATCTTCCGCGCATCGCCCCGGCAAGCGGATGTGATGATCGTGGCAGGCACGGTCACGAAGAAGATGGCCCCCCTGCTCAGGCGGCTGTATGATCAGATGCCGGAGCCGAAATGGGTGATCGCCATGGGGTCTTGCGCCACGGCCGGCGGCCCGTATGTCAAATCATATTCCGTCGTCAAGGGCGTCGACCAGATCGTCCCTGTCGATGTCTACATACCCGGTTGCCCGCCGAATCCGGCTGCTCTTATCTATGGCATCAACAAGCTTCAGGAGAAGATTCGTTACGAAGCGAAGACAGGGAAGCGGGTGACAGATCGTGACTGAACATAAGGATCAGGAGCAGCTGCAGGAGCAACAGGCGGCCGCGAGCGGCGAAGCCCCTGCGGCGAAGGATACAACGAAACCGGAAGCAGCCGCACAGGGCGAAGCGTCGGCAGAGCAGCCTGCGGAGAAGGGAAGCGCAGCCGAAGCGAAGCCTGCGGAAGCACCGGAGGGCGGCACAAGTGCTGCGGGCAGGAATGAAGGCCCTGCGAGCAGCGGTGTGAAAGCGGAAACATCCGGCCGGCAAGCGGCTTCTGGCGAGGCGCCTGCGAGTGACGGCGAGAAGCCGAAGCGGCTCGACCCTGCCGAACGCGAGGCGAGAAGGGCGGCAGCGCTGGCGGCCAGGGCGGCGGCTCAGGCTGCGGGTGAAGCGCCTGCCGGTGATGGGGAGAAGCCGAAGCGGCTCGATCCTGCCGAGCGCGAGGCGAGAATGGCAGCTGCACTGGCGGCGAAGGCCGCGGCCAAAGCGGCCGCAGGCGGAGGAGACGAAGGCGAGGGAGCAGAGCCGGCGCCGAAGGAACCTTCCCCGAACCAGCCGCTGCTGGACAAGATCGTGGCGCTGATCCGGGATCAGGTCGCCCCCGATGCGGTTGAGGATCACTATATCAACGAGGCGGACAGCCATCTGCCGGTGGTCGTCGTGAAGAACGAGCACTGGCTGAAGACGGCGAAGCTGTTGAAGCAATCCCTTAAGCTCGACTATCTGATCAATCTGTCGGGCGTGGATTATGAAACCTACATGGAAGTGGTTTATCATATCGAGTCATTCCAGACCGGTGAGAAGTATTGCCTGAAGGTGCGCACAGACCGGGAGGCGCCCAGCATCGCGTCGGTGACCCCGGTATGGAGCACGGCGAACTGGCCGGAGCGTGAGGTTTACGACCTGCTCGGCATTCAGTTCCCTGGACATCCCGATCTGCGCCGCATCCTGCTGCCGGATGATTGGGCAGGACATCCTCTTCGCAAAGACTATGAACCGCTGGATCCGGAGGTGTGAGCATGGCATTACGCACGGAAGAATTGTTGCTGAACGTGGGCCCGCAGCATCCGAGCACGCACGGCGTGTTCCGCATCGTCGTGAAGATCGACGGGGAGATCATCAAGGAAGCTACGCCGGTGATGGGCTACCTGCACCGCGGAACGGAGAAGCTGGCGGAGAACCTGAATTATACGCAGATCATTCCTTATACGGACCGCATGGATTACGTGTCCGCCATGACCAACAACTATGTGCTCGTGTCGGCGGTGGAGAAGCTCATGCAGCTGGAGGTTCCGGAGCGAGCCGAGTTCCTGCGCGTCATCGTGATGGAGCTGCAGCGGATCGCCAGCCATCTCCTCTGGTGGGGAACGTATCTGCTCGACATCGGGGCGATGAGTCCATTCCTGTTCGCCTTCCGCGACCGCGAGATCATCATCGAGCTGTTCAACGAATTGTGCGGCGCGCGCCTGACCTACTTCTATATGCGCGTTGGCGGCGTCAAATGGGATGCGCCGGACGGCTGGATCCAGAAGGTGCGCGACTTCGTTCCTTACATGCGGGAACGCCTGAAGCTGTACGATGATCTGGTCAGCGGCAATGAGATTTTCCTCGCCCGCATCAAGGGCGTGGGCCGTTACGATGCGCAAACGGCCATCGATTATGGCCTGAGCGGCGCCAATCTGCGCTGCACGGGCGTGAAGCGCGACCTGCGCAAGGATCAGCCATACAGCGTCTACGACCGCTTCGAATTCGATGTTCCGACGAGGACGGAAGGGGATTGCTATGCGAGATATCTCCTCCGCATCGAAGAGATCAAGCAGAGCCTTCGCATCCTCGAGCAAGCGGTCGAGATGTTCCCGGAAGGGCCCGTGATGGCCAAGGTGCCTCGCGTGCTTCGTCCGCCGGAAGGGGAAGTGTACTCGCGTGTCGAATCTCCTCGGGGTGAGATCGGCTGCTACGTCGTGTCCAAAGGCAAGGACAGCCCTTATCGTCTCAAGTTCAGAAGGCCGTCCTTCGTCAATCTTCAGATCCTGCCGAAGCTGCTGGTCGGTGAGAGCATCACGAATCTGATCACGATCCTGGGCGCGACGGATATCGTCGTAGGGGAGGTCGACGCTTGATGGGCGAATTGCTGACGAGGCCTCTGACGTGGGGCAGTTTCCTGACATTTTTCCTGATGGCAGTCGTGCTGCTGCTCATCATCCTGTTCATGGTTACATATGCGATCTATGCGGAGCGGAAGATCCTCGGCTATATGCAATCGCGCATAGGTCCGAATCGCACGGGCAAGTTTGGCCTGCTGCAGACGCCTGCGGATGTGCTCAAGCTTCTGATCAAGGAGGACGTCATCCCGGAGAAGGCGGATCGCCCTCTCTTCAAGCTTGCGCCGGTGATCGCCTTCGTGCCATCCTTCGTGGTGCTGGCCACCATCCCGTACTCGGAGCATATGTATTTTGCCGATCTCGACATCGGCGTGCTCTATTACGTGGCTCTGTCGGGACTCACGGTGATTGGCATCGTGCTTGGCGGCTGGGCATCGAACAACAAATACGCGCTGATCGGCGGCATGCGTTCGGCCGCGCAGCTGGTCAGCTATGCGATCCCGCTCGTCATCTCGGCGGTGGGCGTCGTCCTGATGAGCGGCACGATGAATCTGAGGGGGATCGTGGAAGGCCAGGCCGGATGGTTCTGGAACTGGAACTTCATCCCGCAGATTCTCGCATTTGTCGTGTTCGTCATCTCGGCGATCGCGGAGCTGAACCGCACGCCCTTCGACCTGCCGGAAGCGGAGTCCGAGCTGGTCGCTGGCTATCACGTGGAGTACAGCGGCTTTCGTTTCGCATTCTTCATGCTGACCGAGTACGTGTACATGATCGCGATGTCCGCACTCATCACCACATTGTTCTTCGGCGGATGGCATGCGCCTGCGCCGTTTTTGGAGTTCATACCGGGCTTCATCTGGTTCCTGCTGAAGTTCTGCGGCGTATTCTTCTTCATCATCTGGCTGCGCGGCACGATGCCCCGCATCCGCATCGACCAGCTGATGAGCCTCGGATGGAGGGTGCTGTTGCCGCTGTCACTCGGGAACATCTTCGTCACGGCGATCGTGATGGAGATCGTCAAGGCCATCAACGGATAAAGCTTACAGACAAGGGGTGATAAGATGAAAGGCTTGGTCAAAGGTTTGGGCGTCACGCTGCGGAACATGACGAAGAAGAAAGTGACGTACAAGTATCCGGACGAACCGATGAAGATGCCGAACCGCTTCCGCGGCGTGCAGCACTTCGAGCCGGAGAAATGCATCGTCTGCAACCAGTGCGCGCGCATCTGTCCGACGGAGTGCATCACGCTGACCGGCAAGAAGAATCCGGATCCGGAGAGCAAGGTCAAGCTGGTCATCGACACCTTCGACTTGAACTTCGAGATCTGCATCCTGTGCGACCTGTGCACGGAGGTATGCCCGACTGAAGCGATCGTCATGACGAACAACTTCGAGCTGGCTGCATACAGCAGAGATGAACTGTTCAAGGACAAGGAGTGGCTGACCGCGAATAACACGAATGTGCGGGAAGAGAACAACGTATCCTTGCTGAAGGCCAAAAAAGGAGGCGCCGAATAACCGATGCAATGGATCGACAATATGCTGAGCTTCTTCGGAAGCGGATCTAACATCATGTTCCTGGTGTTCGCCTTGCTCGCGATCGGCGGGGCGGTGTTCATGATCAACTTTACGAAGGTCGTGCACATGGTGATCTCGCTGGCCGTCACCTTCATCAGTCTCGCCGGCATCTATATCCTGCTGCAGGCTGAGTTCGTGGCGGTCGTGCAGGTGCTCATCTACGCGAGCGCGATCACGATCCTCATGATCTTTGGCATCGTCATGACCAACCACCAGGAGATCGAGCAGCCGCTCGCGCGCCCCTTGCATCAAGTGCTGGTGGTTATTGGAATCCTGGCCTTCTTCGGCATTGTCTTTTATTCGGTGCAGCAGGCGGTATTCCCGGACAGTACGGTTGAGCACGCGGTGAACAATACGGAGAAGATCGGCATACAGCTGTTCTCGCAGCATGTGATCCCGTTCGAGCTCATGTCCGCCCTGCTCACGGTAGCGTTCATCGGCGCGATCATCATCGCCAAGCGGGAGGAGGAATGAGCGCATGAATGTGATCGCATCTTATCTGATCCTGGCCGCGATCCTGTTCTGCATTGGCTTGTACGGGGCCCTTACGAAGCGACACGCCATCATCGTGCTGCTGTCGGTGGAACTGATGCTCAATGCGGTGAATCTGAATCTGGTTGCCTTTTCGAGATGGGGGATCGTGCCGAATCTCACCGGACAGATTTTCTCCCTGTTTAACATGACCATCGCCGCAGCGGAGGTAGGCGTCGGCATCGCGATCCTGATCGCTTACTATCGCAGCAGAGGAAGCTCCAACGTGCGCGATATGAATTCACTGAAGCGCTGAAGTCAATGTCAAGGAGCCTATTCCCAACGTTAGGAGGCTAAACCGATCATGGAAGCTGTATATGCACAATACGCATGGCTCGTCCCCCTGTTTCCGCTGATCGCCTTCCTGGTGCTTCTCGCTATCGGGCGAACGGCGAACAGATCCGGTCCGGTCATCGGTGTTATCGCCACCCTGGCATCCTTCGTCATGGCTCTGCTCGTCCTGTTCGAACAGACGGCTGAGGGCGGCATGGCCTATGTATGGAATGATCTGGAGTGGATACGTGCGGGAGACTTCGTGCTTGCGATGGGTTATGAAGTGAATCCGCTCAATGCGCTGATGCTGGTGATCGTCACGTTCGTCAGCTTGCTGGTGAATCTGTACTCCATGGGCTATATGAAGGACGATCCGCGCATCACCGTATTTTTCTCGTATGTCGCCCTGTTCACGTTCTCGATGCTGGCTCTGGTCATCTCAGAGAACATCGTCCAGCTGTACATATTCTGGGAGCTCGTCGGCGTCTGTTCGTTCCTCCTGATCGGCTTCTGGTATACGAAGCCGGAGGCGAAGGCCGCCGCCAAGAAAGCGTTCATCGTCACGAGGATCGGCGACGTGGGCCTGTTCATCGGCATCCTGCTGCTCGTCTGGAATATGCCAGGGCATGCGATCGACTTCACGAATATCGGCAATGCCTTCGCCAGCGGAGATATCTCCGGCGGGCTCGCCACGCTGATCGCGATCCTGATCTTCATCGGGGCGGTTGGCAAGTCCGGCCAGTTCCCGCTGCATACCTGGTTGCCTGACGCGATGGAAGGTCCGACGCCGATCAGCGCCTTGATCCACGCGGCGACGATGGTCGCGGCCGGCGTCTATCTGGTGGCCCGCACCTATCCTGTCTTCGAGGCTTCGGAGAGCGCGATGCAGGTCGTCGCCATCGTCGGCGCCTTCACCGCGATCTTCGCCGCGCTGATCGCGCTGACGCAGACGGATATCAAGCGGGTGCTCGCGTACTCCACCGTCAGTCAGCTCGGCTATATGATGCTGGCGCTGGGGATCGGCGCCTATGCGGCCGGCATCTTCCATCTGTTCACGCACGCCTTCTTCAAGGCGCTCCTGTTCCTCGCGGCGGGCAGCGTCATTCACGTGCTGCATGAACAGAACATCTTCAAGATGGGCGGACTGATGGGCAAGATGAGAATCACCGGCTGGACGTTCGTCATCGGCGCCCTCGCTCTCGCCGGCATCTTCCCGTTCGCCGGCTTCTGGTCGAAGGACGCCATCCTGGCAGAAGCGTACGCATCGCACCCGGTGCTGTTCTGGGTGGCGCTCATCACCGCCTTCCTGACGGCGTTCTATATGGCGCGGCTGTTCTTCCTCGTGTTCACCGGCCAGTCGCGTGCCGAATCGTCGGAGGCGGGACATGCGCATGAGTCTCCGCTCGTCATGACACTGCCGATGATCCTCCTGGCCATCTTCTCGATCGGCGCAGGCTTCTTCAACATACCGGGCAGCGACCGGCTGGCCGCGTGGCTGACCGGGGAAGCTCCGGAGCATCATGCCAGCGTGCTGGTGATGGTGCTGTCGAACGTCTTCGCCCTCGCCGGCATCCTGCTGGGATGGCTGATGTACGGCAAGCGGACCATTCCGCAGGACTGGCTGTCGGCCCGGGCAACATGGCTGTACAGGCTGTCCTGCCGCAAGTTCTATATCGATGAAATCTATGATTATGTCATCGTCAGACCTCTTCGGGTGTTCGGATATTTCCTGCACCTGTTCGACGAATTTATCGTGGACGGCATCGTTCGTTTGACCGCGAACATCACGCTGGCGATCGGCAGGGCCGGCACCAGATTGCAGAACGGGCAGCTGCAGACCTACGGCCTCGTGTCGATGCTGGGTCTGGTTATCCTGGCTGTCGCGTTCGTAGGATGGAGGTTTGTCATCAATGCTGGATAATATTCCGATCTTGTCATTGCTTGTTTTCTCGCCGATCGTGGGCATACTGGCCTTGCTCTTCATCCGCAGCGAGAACGGACGTCTGCTTCGCATCGTGGGCACGGCGGGCACGGCGCTGCCGCTCCTGCTCGCCATCTGGCTGTTCAGCGGCTTCGACTTCGGAGGGGGACGGCAGTTCGCGGAACAGGCCGTATGGGTTCATCTGCCGCTTCCGACGGAGTTCGTGCCAGGAGGTGTCCAGTATTATCTGGAGCTCGAATATTCGCTGGCGGTGGATGGCATCTCGCTGGCGCTTGTCTTCCTGACAGCGCTCATCAGCACGATGGCGGCGCTGGCGTCGTTCAGCCACATCAAGAAGCGCTGGAAGGCCTTTTACATCTGGTTCCTGGTGATGGAGATCGGCATGCTCGGCGTCTTCACGGCGCAGGACCTGTTTCTGTTCTTCATCTTCTTCGAGATGACGCTCGTTCCGCTCTTCTTCCTGATCGGCATCTGGGGCTACAAGGAGCGGGAGAAGACCGCGAACAAGTTCCTGATCTATAACGGCATCGGATCGGCATTTATGCTGCTGGCCTTCATCATGATGATCACCACCGGCGGCTTCGAGATTCGCGAGACGGCCGACTCGGCGGATTACGTCTACACCAGCAGCATGGAGACGATCATGCACAACATGGTCTCCGTCGATTCGTATGTGAACAGCGCGGCCTATGCGCAAAGTCCGTTCCATCTGGATGAGGGTACGCTCGTGCTGATCTTCTTCCTGCTGCTCCTGGCCTTCGGCATCAAGCTGCCGATCTTCCCGTTTCATACGTGGATGCTGAAGGTGCATACGGAAGCGGCGCCCAGCGTCGTCATGCTGCACTCCGGCATCCTGCTCAAGATCGGCGCATACGGTCTGATCCGCTTCGGCATGCAATTCTTCCCGGAGCAGATCGAGAGGTACGCCTTGCTGATCGCGGTGCTTGGCGTGATCAATGTCCTGTACGGCGCGGTCCTGGCGCTCGTGCAGAGCGACTTCAAGCTGGTGCTCGCCTACTCGAGCATCAGCCATATGGGCATCGTGCTGCTGGGGATCGCGTCGCTGTCCGAGATCGGCGTCAAGGGAGCGATCTTCCAGATGGTGTCCCACGGCTTCATCTCCGCGCTGATGTTCCTGCTCGTCGGCAGCTTCTATGAACGGACGGAGACCACCGCGCTGGAGAAGCTGGGAGGACTGGCCAAGTCGATGCCGTTCATGAGCAGCATCCTGCTGACGGCGGGACTGGCGCTGCTCGGACTGCCCGGGCTGTCGGGCTTCATCAGCGAGTTCCTGGCGTTCGTCGGCCTGTTCGACACGCGTCCGGTGCTGACGGTGCTTGGCGTCCTTGGACTCATCCTCGCTTCCGCCTATGTGCTCCGCTCGGTGCTTCGCATCACCTACGGGCCGATGGACGCCCGGTTCGCGGAAGTGAAGGATGCGCGATTGATTGAAGCGATACCGATGATCATCCTGGTCGCCTTCATCGTGCTCATCGGCATCTATCCTGCGGTGCTAAGCGAGACGATCGGAACGGCCGTAACAGATATTATCAACGGGATAGGGGGTTAGACCAATGGAACGACTTCAAGCAAGTGACCTGATCTATCTGGCGCCGGAGTTGACATTGGTCATCTCGGCTATCGTCATCAGCGTGCTCGATCTGTTCCTGCCGAAGCGGGTGAACCGCGATCTGATCGGCTGGCTGAGTCTGCTTGGCATCATCGTATCCGCGGGATGGGTCGCCATGTACTCGATACCGCTCATCAACGGGGACGGCGCGCAGCTGGTCTCGCTGCTCGGCGGCAGCTACCGGATCGACGACTTCGCGAATGTGCTCAAGCTGATCATGCTTGGCGGAGCCGCGCTCATCATCTTCATGAGCATCGGTACGGTGAAGGAGCGGGAGATCCCGCACCGCGGCGAGTTCTATTATCTGCTCCTGCCCGCCCTGCTCGGCGCGATGATCATGGCATCCTCGACCGAGATGATCACGCTGTACGTTGGTCTGGAACTGCTCAGCATCACCACTTATATCCTCGTGGCCATCCGGAAGAACCAGGCGGAATCTTCGGAAGGGGCATTCAAGTATCTGGTGACGGGCAGCATCGCCTCGGCATTCATCCTGTACGGCATGTCGTTCCTGTACGGCATGACGGGTACCACGCAGCTGGGGGCGATACGCCAGCTGCTGAACGATCCGCAGTTCTACCCGCTGATCTATGTCAGCTATATCCTGATGATCGCCGGCTTCGCCTTTAAAGTGGCGGCGGCCCCATTCCACACGTGGGCGCCGGATGTATATCAGGGCGCATCTACGCCGGTGACCGCGTTCCTCGCGACCATCTCCAAGGCGGCGGGCTTCGCGATCCTGTTCCGCGTGGTCTACAACGCCTTCTACGGATTGGGGACACAGACGATACATAAGGACTTCTTCTTCATCCTGATGCTGCTCGCCGCGATCGCGATGATCCTCGGCAACTTCATGGCGCTGAAGGAGAAGAACGTGAAGCGTCTGATGGCTTACTCGGGCGTCGCCAACGCCGGCTACCTGCTCGTGCCGATCATGAACGATCCGTACTTCGCGGAGTCGTCGATGCATTACTCGATGTTTTCCGAGTTTGTGTACTACCTGATCGCCTATGTGCTGATGAATATCGGCATGTTCGCCGCCATCCTGATCGTCACCGGCGAAACGCGCAGCGAGGAGATGAGCGCCTTCGCCGGTCTGTACTACCGCGCTCCGGGACGGGCGATCGCGATCATCCTGATCGTGCTGTCGCTGGCCGGCATTCCGGTGACGGGCGGCTTCTTCGGCAAGTTCTATATCCTGTTCGGCACGGTTCAGTCCCAGATGTACTGGCTGGCAGCGGTCATGATCATCACCAGCGTCGTATCGTACTACTATTATTTCTCCATCATCCGCCAGATGTTCATGCGCTCATCCTTCCAGGCGTCGGAACTGGCGAAGGGGATTCCGCTCAGCGCAGTGCTCTGGATATGCGCGATACTCGGTGTCGTGATCGGCATCGTTCCGCAATGGATCATCGGTTATATCGACTCCATCTTCCAGTATGGTTTCGACCTGTTCGGATGATGGCACGTTGACCAGGCTGAATGTGTATTGAGCGTAGAGGTTGTCCTCGGGGATTTCATCCCTGGGGACAGCCTTTTTTCATTTTTTATTTGCGGAATATGATATAATTTTAGTGATGAAATAAACCGCAATCTGGCAATCTATTTCTAATGTTTCATCATGCACAATCTGCTATGATAGAGATAACGTCCAACTGCTGATAGATTTTGGAAGGCGGCGGATCGCCTGCCTGTCTGATGGTTGGGATTCGGCAATACAAGATCAACACAAAAAGGTTGAACAATGATGAGAGATTCGTGGAAAACGACAATTGCATTGGTGATCGTAGTGGCCCTGATCCTCTCGGCGATCCCTTTTCAGCCGATCATAGCTGACGAACCGACGCCGGATGCCGCAACGAACGAATCGATCGGATACAAGCCCGCAGAGGAAGCGGTAGACAGCTGGATCATCCGGTGGGAAGGGGAGATCGATCCGGAGTTTGTCGAACAGAGCGACATCCTCGACGAACAGGATTTCCTGAACGTCACGGTGGCGAAGCCGCGCGAAGGGATCGAACCGGAAGAATGGTTCAGGCGTTGGCAGAGTTCCCCTCTGGTCCGCTACATTCAACCTAATCATAAAGTGAAGACAACAGCCGTGGCCAATGATACGAGCCGCTCCCAACAGCGTTATCTCGACATGATCCATGTCAACGCGGCCTGGGATCATGTCACGGCGAATACATCGATTACGATCGCGGTCGTCGATACGGGGGTGGATCTGAATCACCCCGATCTTCAGGCCAACCTCGCCGCTGGTTACAATTTCCTCGACAAGAACAAAACGCCCCAGGACGATAACGGCCACGGCACGAACGTCGCCGGCATCATCGCCGCTGTCGGCAACAACAGGCAAGGTACCGCGGGCATCCTCTGGAATGCCCGGATCATGCCGCTCAAGGCGCTGGACAAGTCCGGCTCCGGCAATGAGAAAACGCTGGGTGAGGCGATCCGATATGCCGTTGACAATGGCGCCAAGGTCGTGGTGATGTCGCTTGGCTTGCACCGGTACTCGCCTTATCTGCAGGATGTCGTCAACTATGCGGAGCAGCATGACGTGCTGCTGGTCGCCGCGGCGGGCAACGAAGGCAACGACATCAAATATCCCGCAGCTTACAAGACCGTCCTGGCAGTAGGCGGCATTGGCTCAGGCGGTTCGATCGTCCAGGAGTCCAACTACGGACCGGAACTCGATCTGGTGGCGCCTTGGGAAGTCTATACGACAGCGCTTGACGGCAAATATGTGGCCAACTACGGGACCTCCATGGCCGCACCGCAGGTAGCGGCAGTGGCGGCGATGGTGCTCGCGCAGCATCCGGACTGGAAGCCGGCGCAAGTGCGCAACTATCTCCGCCAAACCGCCGAGGATCTCAGCGTGCGGAAGTGGGATGAGCGAACCGGTTACGGGCTGCTCAGGGCAGACCGCGCGGTCACCCTCCCGTATACGGCTGACATGTACGAACCGAACAACAGCCGCCTCGCCGCCGCACAGCTGCCGATCGATCACATCGTCTACGGCGAGCTGTCGCGCGGAGATACAGACTGGTTCTACGTACAGGCGCCGTACAGGGGCAAGCTGACCCTGGAACTGACCTCCATGGGGACCGCCGCAGACATGCCGGTGACGCTTGAGCATTATGATACGAACGGCAATCTGCTGAATTCCTATCCGAACATGCTTGGCAAGAGCATGACGGTGAACGTGACCACAGCACTCACCTATTTCCGGCTGGTGCCGGGAAGCTCGAATTCCAATGCCAGCGTGCAGTACGCCTTGTCGGCATCCTTCACGATCTACAGCGATGAGTACGAGGACAATGACCGGCAGTACAAGGCCTACCGACTCCAGGCGCGCAGCCAGGTGCTGACCGGGACATTTCATCAACAGGACGACTTCGACTGGTTCCAGATTCCGATCACGCAGCATGGTACCCTGCGCGTCAAGGTAACGGTGGACACCATGCGCATCGACCCGTATATCATGATCCAGCGCCAGGGCGGTATGCCGATCGAGGTGGATGCCGGTTCCGAAGGGAAGATGGAGTATTCGGATGCGATCGACGTCACTCCGGGCACGTACTATCTGTTGATCAAGAACGTCATCTCGGACACCACCTATCCGATCACGGGAGAATACACGGTTACGATCGAATATTCGCCGAAATATGTAGACCCGAACGAGCCGAATGACAGAGCGTACAATGCGACCATGATGGTTCCGGGTACCGCCTACAACGGCGTCATCTCCACCTCCAGCGATCAGGACTGGTTCTCGTTCAGGATGGATGCCGAAGCCGTCGCCGAATTTGATCTGAGCCGTATCCCGAAAGACAGGACGATGACGATCACCGTCTACGATTCGGTACAGAAGATGCTGAGCGTGCACACTTCCAAGCTGGGTTCCGAACAGCTTAACGTGCGCATGGCGCTGAGCAAGGGCATGTATTATGTCAGACTGACTTCGAACTCCGCGTTCCAGGATCAGATGTATGGCTTCACGGTGCATATCAGGGAACTGGCTGGAGGCTTCATCGATATCAAGGGTCATTGGGCCAGGGACGCCATCATCAACCTGGTCGAGCGTGGCGTCGTTGAGGGATACGGCGACTATACCTTCCGTCCGGACGCGCCGCTCCTCAGGGCCGAGGCCGTGACGATGATCGTGCGGGCATTCGGACTTGAGCAGCAGCGCAGCGTATCGTACAAGGATGTGCCGATTCGCCACTGGGCGTACCAATCGATCCTTCGCGCCACCGCGGCAGGAATCGTGCAGGGCTACCCGGACGGCACCTTCCGTCCTGACAATCAAGTGACGAGAGTCGAGATGGCGCAGATGCTGGGCAACGCGATGAAGCTCACGCCGCTGGTGGAGAATCCGGGGTTCAAGGACATCGCCGCGGATTACTGGGCGGCGGGCATGCTGGCCGCGCTCAAGAAGAACGGCATCCTGACCGGGTATCCGGATGGCACCTTCCGACCGAATGAAACGGCTACGCGCGCGGAATTTGCCAACCTGTTGTATAAAGCACTACAATAGATAACGATTTTGGTATCAGACGTGAGATGATATGACTCCGCAGGGAAGAGTGGTGAGGTGCACCGTGTCCGGCATTGCGGTTGAAACTGCAGCGCAGGCCATTGCCTATCTGATCGTCATATTGGCCGGGATCCTCCTGGCTTGGTGGGCCTTGCAGGCTTTTCGCTTCGACATGTTCGTCAGGGAGCCGAAGAGCCTCAAGGCCAGGGTGCTGCAGCTCCTCGTCGCTGTCGTGATCGGCTACAATGTGGCCAGGTTCCTGCTCGATTACGCCTATTTCGCGTCATTCATGTCATGGATCATCTGAATATGTCGCATAACATGCGCTGTATTAGTAAACAATGGATAGTACAACCGTCATAAAACAGATCGGGCTTGCGAATGGTATGCGAAGAGCCTGATATGGCCTTACTGCCTGTTATATTGATTATCCAGTATGGTTTCCAGCAATTAACCCGAGAAAACAAGACGCGGAGGGAATCCTTGATGAGCAGATTTATCGTCCGCGGTGGCCAGCGCTTATCCGGAACAGTCAAGGTACATGGTGCCAAGAACTCGGTACTGCCGATCATCGCAGCTTCCATACTTGCTTCAGAAGGCAAGAGTGTTATTCATGATGTGCCGCTCCTGGATGATGTGGTTACGATCAGCAAGGTTCTGAAATCCATCGGAGTGGACATTGTATGTGATGAAGAGCGAGCTGTGATCGATGCCACATACATATCCAATTGCGAGGCGCCTTATGATCTGGTACGCCAGATGAGGGCGTCCTTCCTGGTCATGGGACCGCTGCTCGCCCGCTGCGGCGAAGCGAGGGTCGCTCTGCCAGGGGGTTGCGCGATCGGGACGAGACCGATCGACCAGCATCTGAAGGGCTTCGAGGCGATGGGAGCCACGATCAACCTGGGACAGGGATATATCGAGGCCCATGTGGAGCAACGGCTGAAGGGCGCCAAGATCTATCTGGACGTCGCCAGCGTGGGCGCAACGGAGAATATCATGATGGCAGCTACCCTGGCCGAAGGAACGACGGTGATCGAGAATGCGGCCAAGGAGCCGGAGATCGTCGATCTGGCGAACTATCTGAATGCGATGGGGGCCAAGGTTCGCGGCGCCGGCACGGGCCTGATCCGCATCGAGGGCGTGGAGAAGTTGCACGGCGTATCCCACACCGTGATCCCGGATCGGATCGAGGCGGGCACCTACATGATCGCAGCTGCGATCACTGGCGGGGAAGTCTATGTGGAAGGCGCGATCGCGGATCATCTGAAGCCGGTCATCTCCAAGCTTCAGGAGATGGGCGTGGAGGTGCGCGAGGATGAGAACGGCGTGTTCGTATCCGCCTCGGACAGGAAGTTGCGCGCCGTGGATGTCAAGACCCTCCCGTACCCGGGATTCCCGACCGACATGCAGGCGCCGATGATGGCGCTGCTCATGGTGTCCGAAGGCACGAGCATCGTCACGGAGACGGTGTTTGAGAACCGTTTCATGCATGTGGGCGAGCTGAAGAATATGAACGCCGACATCAAGGTGGAAGGGCGAACGGCGATCGTGACAGGCGGCGCCAGGCTGACCGGAGCCAAGGTGTGCGCAACCGATCTGCGCGCCGGCGCAGCGCTCATCCTGGCTGCACTGGCGGCGGAAGGTGAGACCGAGATTACCGGTGTGCAGCACATCGACCGCGGCTATGTGAACATCGCGGAGAATCTTCGCGCGCTCGGGGCGGATATCCGCAGGGTGTACGATGAACGTCCCGCCGAACAGGAGCAGGAAGAGAGCGGAGCAGCAGCGGCCATCGGCTTCGGCAGCATCCAGCCTACGCTGGCCTGATCGACTTCGATTACCAGCGAGGGGCATACTCCAGCAGCTGCTGGTGAGATCGATGAAGCCCGAAAGTTCGACATCATTCGGCAAGCATACGAGCCGGGAGTGGGGAATGAACACAGCTTGCTTCTGTCGCCATTTCCGGCCAGGTCTGGCACATCCAACTGACGCCATCCCATGTGGCGCCTTCCCGATCACGTACCGATGGGGCGTGATCGGGAGGGCGCCTTTGTTCACGTTCACGCCAACGACGGACATATCTTCATCGGATCGGTTCTATCAAGCTCCTCCTCTATCATAGTCATAGTAATAGATTGTGACGAACCAACGATAGACGAAGAAGGAGGAAGCCTATGGCGCGCGCCAGTACCGACAAGGCGATCATCTTGCTGTGGGCGGCGAACCTGCTGTTTGCGGCCATCGTCATCCCGATGATCCTGGTCAAGAGAGAGGGAGAGGAGCTGGCCAGACCCGTTGCGCCTGCCCCGAACGTGGAACTCGAGGAGGCAGCATCGCCCGATGAACCAGCGCTGCTCATCCCCGTATACCTCACCGGGCAGGATCGCGTCATCCAGGTGCCGCTTGAGCATTATGTGCGGGGAGTGGTCGCGGCCGAGATGCCGCCGGACTTCGAACTGGAGGCGCTGAAGGCGCAGGCGATCGCCGCACGCACGTATATCGTGCGCAAGATCCTGATGCGGGATGCCGTCCAGGCGCCCGCGCCGGAGGCCTGGGTGACCGATACGGTGGCGGACCAGGCCTATGCGACGGAGGAGCAGCTCATGGAACGATGGGGCCGGGAGGATTATGAGGCCAACATCGGCAGGATCAACCGCGCTGTGGCAGAGACGAGAGGGCTGATCATCACCTATGAGGGAGAGCCGATCGACGCCACCTATTTCTCCACCAGCAACGGGTTTACGGAGAATTCCGAGGAATACTGGTCGGTCGCCATTCCCTATCTGCGAAGCGTGCCGAGTCCCTGGGACAAGGAGCTCTCACCCAGGTACAAGAACGTCATCCGCATATCGCTGGATGAGGTGATGACCAGGCTGGGGCTGCAGGCGATGCCCGCATCCACGGGAAGCAAACTGGGCATGGCTGTGACGGAGAGGACGAGCGGCAATCGGATCAAGACGATGGTCATAGGCGGCACCACGTTCAGCGGGCGCGAAATCAGGGAGAAACTCGGTTTGCCTTCTGCAGAGTTCACCTGGCGTGTGACGGGGGATGTGGTCGAATTCATCGCCTTCGGATACGGTCATGGAGTCGGCATGAGCCAATATGGCGCCAACGGGATGGCGAAGCAGGGGAGCCGGGCGGAAGAGATCCTGACCTATTACTATCAAGGTGTGCGTGTGGTTCCTATGAACGAGATCAGAGGTTGGCAATCTCTGGCGTTGCGCAACCCTGAAAGACCGGCAACCTGAGAGGAAATGGAAAAAATTCTCTCACCTCACGTTTAAATTCCATTCTAGCGGCAAGAATGGTAGATGAGGTGATGGAAATGAGTGACCAAAAGAAAGATCAAATCGAAAAAAACACATCCAAACCCGTAACTGCTGCACCGAATCAGAAGGCTAACGGTGAACAGACAGGCCTGAGCAAGCCGCAGGTGTCAGCCTGGAAGAGACTCGCTTCGAGAAAGTGGTTATTCCCGGCAGCATACCTGGCAGCAGCGGCTATCATCCTGGGCATCATGATCGTATACCAGAGTTCGCAGAAAGAGACGCTGACCGACGAGAATCTGGGACTCGATGTCGATCAGGCCGAGGAGACGAACGAAGCGGACAACGATCTGCCGGTTGTGGCGCTGCCGGAAGACTTCGCATGGCCGGTGGCTGACATGACGGATATCGAGGTCGTCATGCCTTACTATGAGGAGAGCCTGTCGAACGAAGAGAAGACGATGGCGGTCATCCAGTATGAGGATACGTTCGTGACAAGCGAAGGCATCGCGCTGGCGCGTCAGGACAACCAGACGTTCGATGTCACCGCGGCGCTCAGCGGCAAGGTCGTCCGGGCAGAGAACGCGCCGATCATCGGCAACGTCGTCGAGATCGAGCATACGAACGGGCTGTCCACCATCTACTACAGCCTCGCTGATGTCCAGGTGAGCGAAGGCCAGGAAGTGCAGCAGGGCGATGTGATCGCGAAGGCTGGTCAGAACGAATACGAGAAGGACCTGGGCGTCCATCTGCACTTCGAAGTGCATCAGGATGGCGAACCGGTCAATCCGTACACCTACCTGCCGGAGATTGATTGACGGTTTGGAACGCACAGAGGCTGTCCGGAAAGTCAGATGAGACTGACCGATGGATGGCCTCTTTTTGTTGGTCTGGTGGTCAGCGCGGTGTCATGGCGGCATCGACTCACGGAAGATGGATAGAAAGAACGATAGGGCGTCATGCACATCCTGGAGGATGCGACCTGATGCTTGGGGTGCCGGATATATATATCGGTAACGTGCCAATCTCTAACTGACGTAACATGATTGGCAAGACCTTTCCATCGTCTGGCTAAAGGAAATTTTCACACAATGATGGACTTGACCTTGGAATTGGCCGTTCGCACAGAGTTGTACGATATTTCGTACAAAATCGCTTGGAAAACGGCCGGACCGAATGGAGTTGTACGATTTTTCGTACAAAACCGCTTGGAAAATGGCCGGACCGAATGGAGTTGTACGATATTTCGTACAAAATCGCTTGGAAAATGGCCGGACCGAATGGAGTTGTACGTTTTTTCGTACAAAATCGCTTGGAAAACGGCCGGACCGAGTGGAGTTGTACGATATTTCGTACAAAACCGCTTGAGAAACGGTCGGACCGCTCGGAGTTGTACGATATTTCGTACAAGATCGCTTGGAAAACGGTCGGACCACGTGGAGGGGGCTGTCCAGAAAGTCAGTATAGACTGACGGATGGACCTGCCCCTTCTCACTTAGTTGAATATTCAAGATCTATGCATGTGAGGATTGCAGGGAATGCCCGTTGAAGTCCGCTTGTACCCCAGCGAGAGGTAACCGCCAGGTACACTGGAATACGGTGTGGGAAGAACTAGAGGCGAAAGCCCATGCAGCCCTTGAAGATGACGAAAAATCCGCGATCTATGCTCGCCGCAAGGTGGAGGTCGAGAGCGTATTTGGTCACATCAAGGGCAATCGGTCGTTCCGCCGGTTCTCGTTGAGGGGACTGGATAAGGTGCATACCGAGTATGGGATCGTGGCGATGGCCCACAATCTACTGAAGGTGGCGAGCATCCGCCTCGCTGCCTTCCTGGAGACACTATGGAATAAGAATGGACGGAAAACCATATTGGCTTTCCGTCCACTTTTTCATTTAGGGACTTTTCAGACAGCCCCTTTTTTCATGTTTCGCATGTTCCGCGGGCGGACGACCGGGTATCCTGAAGGGGATTCTCTCCGGTGGAGAACTGCCCCGAAATCGGGAGCAAGCCCAAGTTTTTGGGCTTGTCAGGCTTGGAAACGACGAATATATGGCCTTCCGACTCATATAATGTACCAAACTTAACTCGAGCAGGGAGGCGAAGGGAGTGCACGATTACATCAAGGAACGTACGATCAAGATCGGCAACTGCATCGTCGAGACGAGAAATACCGTTCGCACCATCGCGAAGCAGTTCGGCGTCTCGAAGAGCACAGTGCACAAGGACTTGACGGAACGATTACCCGAGATTAATCCCGAGCTGGCCAACCAGGTCAAGGTGATCCTGGAGTACCACAAGTCCATACGCCATTTGAGAGGAGGAGAAGCGACCAAGATCAAATACCGAAAGGATAAACAACAGGAAGCGAGTGAGGATCTGGTGTCCTCCAACTCCTGAAGCTCAGGGTTATTGGGGGAGCTTTGATGACTTCTCGACGAAATCATGCAAAAAAGAAAAGGATTTCGGCCACCAACAGCGAATATTGGATGCATATCCATAAAATCGACGAGAAGTAAATCAACAAGCTAACCAATGATCACAGATCGTATGAGCGGCTGTTAGGAGGACCGTTATATGTTTAGCAAGGATATCGGTATTGACTTGGGTACTGCGAATGTGCTGATCTATGTCAAAGGACGCGGGGTGGTGCTGAACGAGCCGTCTGTCGTTGCCATCGAGAACGATACGAAGCGTGTTCTGGCAGTCGGCGAAGAGGCGCGCCGCATGGTAGGCCGTACGCCAGGCAATATCGTCGCGATACGTCCGCTGAAGGACGGGGTGATCGCCGATTTCGAGATCACGGAGATGATGTTGCGTCACTTCATCGCCAAGATCGGGGGCAAGAAATGGTACAGCCGTCCGCGGATTCTCATATGCGCGCCAAGCAATATTACATCCGTGGAACAGAAGGCGATTCGTGAAGCGGCAGAACGCAGCGGTGCCAAGGAAGTATTTCTGGAGGAAGAGGCCAAGGCGGCCGCTATAGGGGCTGGCATGGATATCTACCAGCCGAGCGGCAATATGGTGGTCGATATAGGCGGAGGTACAACGGATGTTGCCGTACTCTCGATGGGCGACGTTGTCACCGCCTCTTCCATTAAGGTTGCCGGGGACAAGTTCGACGTCGCCATCACCAAATATATCAAGGACAAATACAAGCTCCTGATCGGCGAAAGAACGGCCGAGGATATCAAGATACGCATCGGCACGGTCTATCCCGGAGCGCGCAGGGACGAGATGGACATCCGCGGACGGGATATGGTTTCGGGTTTGCCGCTCAGCATCACGATCACCTCCGAAGAGGTCATGGAGGCGCTGGCTGATTCGATCGCTTCGATCATCGCCACGACCAAGTCGGTTCTGGAACGCACTCCGCCAGAGCTGGCAGCGGATATCATCGACAGGGGCATCATCCTCACCGGCGGCGGCGCTTTGCTGCATGGACTTGAGGAGCTGATGATGGAGGAATTGAAGGTGCCCGTTCTGATCGCCGAAGACCCGCTCGATTGTGTTGCGAAAGGTACGGGAATCCTGTTGGACAATATGGATAAAGTATCGCGCGGAAAATGACGATATAGTATAATATAAGGCAATCCTGAATCGAAAGTGTACGGCCAGATCGGACAAGCCGCACGTGTCCACGCTGCGGCCCAGGGCGTTCGGGGTTACCGTCGTATCTGGATGGTGCAATCCAGTGAAGACCACGGAATAGGGGTACGATCATATGTTTAGAGGATTTTACACGGCTGCATCGGGCATGTTGGCCCAGCAACGCTGGCATGATTCGATCACGAACAATGTCTCGAATATGCTGACACCGGGCTACAAGCAGGACACGTCAGCGCTTCGTTCTTTTCCGGAGATGCTGATCCATCAGATGGGCAAGGATGCCGGCCCCGGCGGCGCCACTTCGAAGCCGATCGGCACCATCCATACCGGCGTATTCGTCGAGGAGAACATCCCGATGTTTACACAAGGGGATCTGACGGATACGAAGCAGCCGGGCGATCTCGCGATCGTCTCGAATATTCAGGTGCCCGGCGTCGTGTTTGACCGGTCCGGCAAGGCGGTCGTTGGTGGAGAAGTGATCTACCAACCGCAAGCGTTCTTCACTGTGCTCGGCGCGGATGGCGTGCAGAGATACACGCGCAACGGCAGCTTTCATCAGAATGAAGCGGGGCAACTGCTGACGGCCAATGGCGAGCCGGTGCTCGGCCGGGATGGCCAGCCGATCGTCATCGCGGGCTCCCTGGAGCAGGTGCAGATCACGGAGAACGGCACGCTGATCGATCGCAACACAGGCGCGATCCTGGGGCAACTGCTGATCTCCCGCATCGACAACCCGTACCAGCTCATCCGCGAAGGCAACGGCAACTATCGGCTGCCGGAGGGCGCTGAACCGGCCGTCCCGATTGCCGATAACGATCAGGTCATGATCAGGCAGGGATACCTGGAGCGTTCCAACGTCGATGCGGCACAAGCCATGGTTGATATGATGATGGCGTTAAGGCTCTATGAAGCCAACCAGAAGGTCATCCAGGCCTATGACCAGTCGCTGGACAAGGCCGTTAATGAGATCGGCCGCGTCTAATTGGATAGACGAGCAAGGAGGTTAGCAGCTTGAATCATACGATCATCAGCTCCGCAGTCAGTTTGTCCGCGTTGCAACAGAAGCTGGACCTGATCGCGAACAACATCGCGAATATCAATACAGTCGGTTACAAGAAGCAGCAAGCGTCCTTCCAGGATGTCCTGACCACGACCCTGAGTCAGAATCCGGACATGCAGCTCCCTGGCCGCATGACGCAGCCCGGGCTGACGTTGGGCGGAGGCTCGATGCTTGTCGGACTCAGGACGGACCTGACGCAAGGCACGCTGCAGAAGACGGATAACCCATTCGACCTGGCTCTGGAAGGACATGCCATGTTCGAGATCGAGGTGCCGATCGTGAACGATGACGGAACGACGGGGGTTCGGACGCTCTGGACGCGAAGCGGCCGCTTCCATCTGTCCACCGTTGCCGGCCTTCCGGGATATCAGGTGCTGACGACGCCTGATGGTTATCCGGTGCGCACGGTTAACAACGGCTATGTAGCGATCCCCAACTATGCCGATTTTCGCATTGATGAAAGAGGCTATGTAACGTATACTAATGTAGACGGATCCACCGGTACGGCCGGTCAGATCAAGCTGATGCGCGTGATGCGGCCGGATCTCATCATGGCTGTCAGCGACAATCTGTTCAACGTGGCGTCTGGTGTCCAGGATCCGAACAATGTGCTGCAGCAGGTGAACTTCGCTGATGCAAGCGGCGAAGGCATCGCCGTCAGGCAATATTATGCGGAACAGTCCAATGTCGATCTGCTGTCCGAGATGACGGAGCTGATCATGGTGCAACGCGCCTATCAGCTGAATGCCCGAGCGCTTTCGGCAGGCGACACGATGATGAATCTGGCGAACCAGCTGCGCAGATAATGACGAAGTGAGGATCGCGATGACACAGGAACAAGCGAAACCGACTCAACCGCTCAAAAACCAAACCGCCAAGGCCAAGCCGAAAGCGAAGAAGCGAAAGGCGCGCCCCAGATGGATGAAGACCACGGGAGCCCTGCTCAAATATCTGGGCATACCGTTGCTGTTTATCGTTTGCCTGTATGTCGGACTGTATATCGGTTATGTGAAACTGGGCGACCAGCCGGCGCATGAGATTTTTGACTGGAGCACCTGGCGGCATGTCTATGATCTGGTCTTCGCGGAAGGATGACCAGGCGTCAAACGAATAACCCTGATGAGCAAACTCTCGGTCAACGGGAGTTTTGTTTTGCCATGAAGCAAGCTTCTCCCCGGAAGCTTTTATTCTTATTTTGGAAATTGTATAATGAGAAAGGTGTTTCCCCGTATCAATATTCGGCTGAGGAGGGTTAGCATGAACTTGCCGAATGGGATCACGTTGGCTCGCTTTGTGCTTATTCCGATATATGCTTACCTGATCTCGCAACACATGCTGTATGAGGCTCTTGCCGTCGTGATCATCGCAGGCGCGACAGACATCCTGGACGGGTATATCGCCCGCAAGCGCAAGCAGGTTACCACCATCGGCAAGTTGCTCGATCCGCTGGCTGACAAGGTTCTGATGATCGCGGTGATCGTGTCGTTCCTGTACCTCAGGTTTATCCCCTGGCAGGCTGCGCTGGCGATCTTCATCCGGGAGATCGGCATGATCATCGGTGCGGCATCCTTTCATGTGCGCGGGTACAAGACGGTTCAGGCGAATGTGCTGGGGAAACTGACGACCGTGCTGTACTATCTGGCGATTGTGTTCCTGTTCATGCAGGTTGAATTCGCCGTTCCATATCTGTGGTTCGTCATTGCCCTGTCCTTTGTCGCCTCCGTGATCTACATCCTGGAATTTCGTTCATTGAATGAGCTTCGCAAAGAATAAAAGAGCACGTTCGTGCGGCGCTTCAGAACCTGACGAACATGCTCCCTTATATGAACCTCCTTGCTGCAGCCAAGGAAGGACATTATTAGTGTAGCCGCGCAATGCGGTTTTATACGGAATAAACGCTAAGGAAGTGATGTCGAAATGCTGAATGCACAGGAGATCAAGGAGATCATCCCACACCGTTATCCGTTCTTGCTGGTCGATCGCATCATCGATCTGGAGCCGGGCAAGGGCGCGGTAGGCATCAAGAATGTGACGATTAATGAGCCATTCTTCCAGGGGCATTTTCCGGATTATCCGGTCATGCCCGGCGTTTTGATCGCGGAAGCGCTGGCCCAGGTGGGCGCGGTGGCGATGCTGTCGCTGGAGGAGTACAAGGGCAAGATCGGCTTCTTCGCCGGCATCGACCGGTTCCGTTTCCGCGAACAGGTGAAGCCCGGCGATACGCTGCGCCTGGAGCTGGAGATTACGCGGCTGAAGGGCTCGATCGCCAAGGCGGAAGGCCGGGCATCCGTAGAGGGACGCACCGTGGCCGAAGGAGAGCTCATGTTCGCGATCAGTGATGCTTGATATCTCTCAGCTTAGATCGTACAGATTGAAAGATGGGGGAGGAGACATAGATGAGAAACCAGGATTATCTGGCCGTATACAGGCAGTGGATAAGCGATCCGACAATTGACGAAGAGACGAGGTCAGAGCTGAAAAGTCTGGAGAATCGTCCGGAGGAGATTGAGGATCGTTTTTATCGTGAATTGACGTTTGGCACGGGCGGGCTTCGCGGCGTCATCGGCGCCGGCACGAACCGGATGAACCGCTACACCGTGGGCAAGGCTACCCAGGGGCTGGCCGGGTACGTGAAGCGGCTGGCGGGTGAAGGCGTCGTTCCTTCCGTGGTGATCGCGCACGATTCCAGACGTTGCTCGCCGGAATTCGCCCTCGAAGCCGCGTTGGTGCTCGCCGGCAACGGAGTCCGCGCCTATGTGTTCGAGTCGCTCAGGCCGACTCCGGAGCTGTCTTTCGCGGTGCGCCACCTGAAGGCGAACGCTGGCATCGTCATCACCGCCAGCCACAATCCGCCGGAATACAACGGCTACAAGGTATACGGCCCGCATGGCGGTCAACTGGTGCCGCATGAAGCGGATGAAGTGATCGCGGAGATCGCCAGGGTTCCATCCTTCTCGGAGATTCGCCGTCTTTCCCGGACGGAGGCCGAGCAGCAGGGGCTGCTCGTCTGGATCGGCCAGGAGGTGGATGACGCCTACATCGATGCGGTGGTATCGGTCAGCCAGCGCCCGGATGCGATCACAGCCGCAGGCAGCGAGCTGAAGATTATCTATACCCCGCTGCATGGCACGGGGTACATGCCGGTGGTTCGTGCGCTTGAGCGGGCCGGCTTCCGGAATGTGCGAATCGTGGAGGAGCAGGCCAGGCCGGACGGCAATTTTCCGACGGTCAAGTCACCGAATCCGGAGGAGCGGGAAGCCTTTACCCTGGCGCTGGAGATCGCCAAGAGAGAGGGGGCCGATCTGATCATCGGCACAGACCCTGACGCGGATCGAATGGGGGCAGTGGTCGCCGATCCGGACGGCCAATATGTGGTGCTGACCGGCAACCAGTCCGGCGCGATCATGATCGAGTATCTGCTCAGCGGCCTGCGGGAGCGGGGCGAGCTGCCGGCGAACGGCGCTGTGATCAAGACGATCGTCACCAGCGAGATGGGAGCGGAGATCGCTCGCAGCTACGGCGCCGAGGTGCTGGATACGCTCACCGGCTTCAAGTATATCGGCGAATTGATAACGAAGTTCGAGCGAACGGGAGATCGTGCATTCCTGTTCGGTTATGAGGAAAGCTATGGATATCTGGCAGGCACCTATGCCCGCGACAAAGATGCGATCGTCGCCTCCCTCCTGATCGCGGAGGCTGCGGCATACTACAAGAGCCAGGGCAAGACGCTGTATGAGGTGCTGCTCGAGCTGTATGAGAAGTACGGTTACTACCTGGAGCGACTCGAATCGCGCACGCTCAAGGGCAAGGATGGCCTGGAGCGCATCGGCCAGATCATGGATCGCTTCCGTCATGTCCCGCCGCAGACGGTGGCAGGCGTGCGCGTGAAGCAGGTCAAGGATTACCTGCCAGGCATAGAAGGATTGCCTGCGGAGAACGTGCTCAAGTTCTATCTGGAGGACGGCTCCTGGTTCTGCCTGCGCCCGTCGGGGACGGAGCCGAAGATCAAGATTTATTTTGCCGTTCGTGGAACATCTCTGGAAGATTCACGTTTAAGAATAGAGAAGCTGGTGGCTGAGGTGATGGCGGCAGTGGATGCCTGATCCCGGCCGACAGCTGATATCCTAACAAGTTAGGCGGGAAAGACATGGTACACAATCAACCACAGATCGCGGTTGTCGGTTTGGGCTTCATCGGGTTGCCCCTGTCGCTCAGCTATGCGATGCATGGCGCGCGGGTGATCGGACTGGATGTGCTGCCCGGACTGATCGAGGACATTAACAATGGCATCACCCATCATATGGAGTCCTATCAGGGACGAACCATTCGCGATATACTGAAGGAACAGCTGAACAATGGACGCTTCCGCGCGACAAGCGACTATCAGGAAGCGGCCCGAGAGGCGGACACCTACATCGTGACGGTAGGCATACCGATCAGGAATGGGGAGCCGGATTATCGGGGATTCGACGCTTGTTGCGCTTCGCTCGCCGGCGTGCTGAAACGCGGCGACACCGTGATCGTGCGCAGCACGGTCGTGCCGGGCACAACCGAGGAACGCGTCAAGCCGGTGCTGGAGCGCAGCGGCCTGAAGGCCGGCGAAGATTTCTACCTGGCCTACTCCTCCGAGCGCATCGCCGAAGGCCGCGCCTTCGAGGAATTCATCTCGATGCCGCTGGCGCTTGGCGGCGTGAATGAGGCGAGCGTTGACAAGGCGAAGCAGATCCTCTCCTTCGTGACCAAGGCGGAGATTACCGTCGCGGACATCAAGGTGGTCGAGACGGCCAAGGTCATCGAGAACATCCAGCGCGATGTGAACATCGCGATGGTGCAACAGTTTGCGCGATTCGCGGAGAAGGCCGGCATCGACACGTTCGAGCTGATCAAGGTGGCGAACACGCACAAGCGGGTGAACCTGCTCACCCCTGGCCCGGGTGTCGGGGGCTATTGCCTGCCGAACGCGCTCTATTATCTGCAGCCCAAGGCGCGCGAGCTGGGGGTGTCGATCGAGCTGCTGGAGCTGGCGCGGCGCATCAACGACGAAGTGCCGGGCATGCTCGTCGACATGGTCTCCAGCGCTCTGGCGCTAAAGGGCAAGCAGCTGGCCGGCAGCCGCGTGGCGTTGCTCGGCCTGGCGATGAAGGATTTCTCCAACGATGACCGCATCAGTCCGCCTCATGACATCGTGCGCATCCTCCGCGAGCGCGGCGCGATCGTCAAGGCCTGGGACCCTGCCGTCAAGAACGAATATGAGTACAAGGTGGATACGCTGGAGGAGGCTGTCAGCGGGGCTGACGCATTGCTCTATGTGACGGTGCAGGAGGCATTCCTGTCGATCGATTGGCAGCGCGTGGCGGGACTGATGGCGAAGGATGCTGTCATGGTGGATGCCAAGAATCGCATACCGCGAGATCTGCCGGAGGGAGTTCAGCTGTACAGGATCTGATCCCCATTCGCAAGCTGGCTGGAGGGACATGTCATCTGAGAAGCAGTCCCGGTGCCTGGACGCCGGACACATTAGGACAGGATGCGGTGATCGAGCGTGGATCAAGGCAAGCAGGTGCTTATAATCGCATATTTATTTCCTCCGATCGGCGGAGGCGGGGTGCAGCGGGCGGTCAAGATGGCGCGCTATCTGGGAGAGTTCGGCTGGCGGGTGCATGTGCTGACCGTCGATCCCTGCTATCACGCGACCCTGGATGAATCCTTGCTGGAGGAGCTGCCGGATGACGTGAAGATTCACCGATGCAGGGAGGATAAGGGACTCGTGGGCAAGCTTCGGCCGGCGCTGTTGCCGGCGGCCGCCTCCGCGAGCGGAGCGGGCCGAGGCCAGGAAGGCAGCGGCGCAGCCCGCCAGGACGGTGTACAAGCCTCTCCCTCTCTCGGGCAACTCGTCAAGCGCGGTGTGGTCCAGCTGCTCAAGAAGGTGAAGCGGGCCGCGCTGATACCGGATGACCAGATCCTGTGGTATCCTGAAGCGACGAAGCTGGGGCTCAGGATCATCCGCGAGTATGGGATCGACGCGCTGTTCTCCACGTCCGGCCCCTATACGAATCACCTGGTGGCGCGCTATCTGAAGCGCAAGACGGGACTTCCGTGGATCGCCGATTTCCGCGATCCGTGGACGCAGAATATGCATCGCTCCGGCATCCGCTGGCGGGAATGGCTGGAGGAGCGAATGGAGCGGGCGGTGCATCGGGATGCCAATATCACGCTGACGGTGACGCATTCGTTCGCGCGCAATTTCAATGAGAAGTTCGGAGCGTCGATCAGCAGGCTCGAGGTTATCCACAACGGTTATGATCCGGCGGATTATGAGGAGCTGCGGCATGTGGAGCGCGACCCGCGGGATGTCGGCAGATGCGTGATCATGTACGCGGGCATCTTCTATCAGGAGCGCAACCCGCGGCTCTTGCTGGAGGCGGTGAGACAGCTGATCGATGAAGGAGCGATCGATCGGCGGAAGATGGTTCTGCGGTTCGCCGGGGTGTTCGATTATCCGGGCTACAGCGACAATATCGACGCCGTCCGTCGGCTGGACCTGACGGACGTGGTGGAGATCGTCGGCAACCTGCCGCACAAGCAGGCGCTCAAGGCCATGAAGCGTGCGGATATCCTGCTGCTGGTCGGGGATACGGCTCCCGGCTCGGGCGATTACATCCCTGGCAAGCTGTATGAATATCTGGCGGTCGGCCATCCGATCCTGGCGCTCAGCCTGCCCGGCGAATCGACGCACATCATCGAGAAGTTCAAGCTCGGCGTGGTGGCGGACCCGTTGTCGCTCGGCGAGATCAAGCAGGCGGTGAGACAGCTGTACGAGGATTGGCTGCGGCAGCAGGCAGCAGGCGGCGCCGAGCAGCAGGCTCAGGCGACTCGCGAACAGGAAGCAAGACAGGAGAAGGCGACCCTGATCTATCAGCGGCGTGAACAGGCGCGCATGCTGGCCGATCTGCTGAATGAAATAACCGGGAGTCGGCGGTAGCCGCTCCCGTTTTGTATATCATCAGAGGATGCAGGCAAGGTCGGTGATCGACAGGAACAGCATCACGGCTGGCTACTGCGTCTGGCAATTGCGGTTGGATGCGGCAACAGGCTGATGCCCCCGGTGACGGGGACGGGAAGGAACATGGTTCATAGAGAGGGAAGGAGCGGGATGGATGAGGACGATCTTGATCGTGGATGACGACCGTGAGATAGCCAAGCTGGCGGCTCTCTACCTGCAGAATGAAGGATACCGCATATTGCAAAGGCATGATGGGATGCAGGCGCTGCAGGCGATCGAACAGGAGGAGATCGACCTGATCGTGCTGGATGTGATGATGCCGGGAGTGGACGGGCTGGAGGTATGCCGCAGGCTGCGCGAGCGCCAGCACACGGTTCCGATCCTGATGATCAGCGCCAAGGCGGAGGATCTGGACAAGGTCATGGGCCTGATGTCCGGAGCGGACGACTATCTGATCAAGCCGTTTAATCCGCTGGAGCTGGTGGCGCGCGTGAAGTCTCTGCTCAGGCGCACCTTTCAGTACAATGCCAGTGGCGTAGAGACGAGGCCCGACGAAGTCCGGATTCATTCGTTGCAGGTGAACAGGTCGACCCATCAGGTGATCTGCCAGGGCAAGGAGATCCCGCTGACCGCCAGGGAATTCGATATCCTGTATCTGCTGGCCAGCCACCCTGGACGGGTGTTCAGCACGGAAGAAATCTATCAGATGGTCTGGAAGGAAGCCTATTATGGCTCGAACAACACGGTGATGGTCCATATCAGCAATCTGCGCGACAAGCTGGAGAAGCATGTCGGCTACAAGATCATCCAGACGGTCTGGGGCGTGGGGTACAAGATCGATGCGTAGCATGCGGTGGAAACTGGTAGGGTTATTCTTCCTCAGTGCCTTCCTGGCGGTCATTACCTGCCTGAGCCTGGCGATCGTGGCGATCGTCCTCTATGAATACAATTGGTTGCCCGTGCGGGGAGTGATCAAGTTCCTGAACGACCAGGTGGGGCCCATACCGACGATGATCATCGTCGGGTTGATCTTGTTCGTGTTCTACGTGATCGCCCTCAGTTTCCGTCATATCCGGTATCTGGAGGAGATCGGACAAGCCGTGCAGATGCTGTCCACCGGTCAGCTGGACCACAGGATTCCCATCCGCACGAAAGATGAGATGGGCAAGCTGGCAGAGAATATCAACATCATGTCCGCCAGGCTGAAGTCGAGCATGGAGGAGGAGAGACAGGCTGTCCAGGCGAAGCAGGAGCTGGTGACCAATGTGTCCCACGACCTGCGCACGCCGCTGACGTCGATCAAAGGCTATCTGCAGTACATCCACGAGAACCGGTACAAGGACGAGGTCGAACTGATGTACTACGCCGATATCGCTTATCAGAAGACGCTGCGGCTGGAGCGGATGGTGAATGATCTGTTCGAATACACGCGCGTCGCCTACGGTCAGACCAGGCTGAATCTGTCGCGGATCGATCTCAGGGAGCTGCTCGGACAGCTCTGTGCGGAGCTTCGCCTGATGGCGGAGGAAGCGGGCATGGAGCTTGCGCTGGATGGCCCTGATGAGCATGTGATGATCAAGGCCGACGGCGACAAGCTGGTGCGGGTATTCGAGAATCTGATCGCCAATGCGGTGCGCTACGGCCGCGACGGACGGCGAGTGGATATCACCGTGCGGCCATCCGGCGACATGGCGGAGGTTCGCGTCATCAATTACGGCGAGCCGATCCCGCAGAAAGATCTGCCGCATATCTTCGACCGCTTCCATCGGGTGGACAAGTCACGCTCCGCCGATACCGGGGGGACCGGTCTGGGGCTGGCGATCGCCCGCAATATCGTCGAGCTGCACCAGGGCACGATATCTGCGGAGAGTGACGAAGCGCAAACCTGCTTTACCGTGAGGTTGCCCTTATGGAATGGTGAGGACGGACAGACGGGAACCGGTCGTTAGCCGGGATCCGGTCTGCGGGTTGACAGAACAAGAGATCGAACATCGTATCAACCTCCAGGCAGTTCGCCGGCAGGCGGATGGCCGGGAGGTTTTTTTGGCATGCGCGGATTCCATGTTGCCCGGCCTGTGGCTCTGTCCGCCTTCATCGATGGGCTCTGATTCCATGGACGCGGCGGGGATCTTCATTAAGAATCTTTTCATGGTTCTTAAGCCTTTCTTAAGAAATCGTTAGGGGCGTCTTAAGTTCCTCCTGGTAATCTGTTATCAGTGAGAGAACAAGACAGACAAGGGGCTTGGGAACATGAACAGGACAAGAGTGATCGTGATCTACGGCGGCAGATCCGCAGAGCATGAGGTATCGCTGAAAACGGCGATGATGGTGATCAATGCCATCGATCGGGAGTTCTATGAGGTGGTGCCGGTATATATCGCGCCATCCGGGATATGGCACAGTCTGGGGGCGGTCTGCGGGACGATCGCAAGCATCGAGGAGCTGAGGGTGACGACTTCAGGCCGCAGCATCGCAGCCTCGATCAGCGAGGCGCTGCGCAGCCTGTTCGACCGAACCACGCGCACGGTGGTCTTCCCGGTCATCCACGGGACGCATGGCGAGGACGGCACGCTGCAAGGCATGCTCGAACTGCTGAATGTGCCTTACGTCGGCAATGGGGTGCTGGCGTCAGCGGCGGGGATGGACAAGGAGATGACCAAGCGCGTCATGGCCTCGGAGGGCATCCGCCAGGCGGCATATACGGTGATCCGGCTGCATGAATGGGAGAAGCAACCGGCGGCTTGCACCGCCAGGGTCGAGGAGACGATCGGCTACCCCTGCTACGTGAAGCCGGCCAATCTCGGCTCGAGCATCGGCATCCACCGTTGCGCCAGCCGGGAGGAATGGTTCGATGCCGTGGAGGACGCCTTCCGATATGATGGGAAGATCGTGGTCGAGGAGGAGATACGGGGCCGGGAAGTGCAGATCGCCGTTCTGGGCAACGATGAGCCGGAATGCTCCGTGCCAGGGGAGTTCGAGCGGCCGCCGGTATTCTTCGATTATGCCCAGAAATATCTGCATGGCGCGCAGGTGCAACGCATCCCCGCTCGGGTGTCGCCCGCGGTCTGCGAGGAGCTGAAGCAGACGGCGATTCGCGCGTTCCGGGCGCTGAACGGCTCCGGCCTGATGCGGGTGGATTTCTTCGTGACGGAGCAGGATGAGGTGTATCTGAACGAGGTGAATACATTCCCCGGCTTCACGCAGAACAGCATGTTTCCGGTCCTGTGGAATCGCACCTCCGGACTCACCTATCCGGAGCTGATCAATCGTCTGATCCGCTGCGCGTTGGAGAAGCATGTTCGCAAGCAGTCCATCCGGTATGAGCTTCCGGCAGCCTCGCTCCAGGGCCATGGCGGAGAATCGCCTGCGAGCGTCGCGGAGAAGGGGTGGTGACGGAGGATGATCAGGCGAACGTTACAGGAGATCGCGGCGATGATCGGAGCGGAGTTGGATGCCAGATGGGAACAGGTCAGCATCCATGGCGTATCGACGGATACCCGCACGCTGCAGCCGGGCAATCTGTTCGTGCCGATCGTCGGCGAGCGCTTCAACGGGCATGAGTTCGCTGCAGACGCCATCGCCAGAGGGGCAACGGCGATGCTGTGGAGCCGTCATCAGCCGGGGGCTCCCGATGGCTATCCGGTCATCTACACGGACGACACGCTGGATGCGATCGGGCGTTTGGCCGCCGCTTACCGCAGGCAATTGGGACTGCGCGTCGTCGGCATCACGGGCAGCAACGGCAAGACCTCAACGAAGGATATGCTGGCGGCGGTGTTAAGCGTCCGCTACAAGACGCAGAAGACGTTCGGCAACCTGAACAACCACCTGGGCGTCCCGTTGACCTTGCTCGCCCTGGAGGAAGACACGGAATATGCCGTCGTCGAGATGGGCATGAGCGGTCTGGGAGAGATCCGCGAGCTGTCCGCCATCGTGAAGCCGGATATGGCGATCATCACGAATGTGAGCGAGGTGCATCTTAGCGACCTCAAGACGCGCGAACGTATCATGCAGGCGAAGCTGGAGATCGCGGAAGCCCTCGGAAGGGAGGAGCTGCTCATCTATAACGGCGATCATGAGCAGCTGCACAGGGCGGTGCATGAGATGAACCTGGCCTGCAAGCGGGTGACCTTCGGCGAGAAGCTCTACAACCAGCTCCGGGCCGAAGAGATCCGCGTGACGCGGAAGGGGGTCACGTTCAAGGCGGGCGAGCAGCGCTTCGAGCTGCCGGTGCTGGGCAGGCATCAGGCGCTGAATGCGCTGGCGGTGATCGCCGCGGCCAGAGCCGCCGGCCTCACGGATGCGGAGATCAGATGCGGGCTGAAACAAGTCCGGCTGACGGGCATGCGCAATGAATGGCACGAGGCGGGAGGCATCAGCATCATCAATGATGCCTACAAGTCCAATCCATCGAGTGTCCGGGCGGCGCTGGAGCTTGTCTATGCGCTGGAGCCTTTCGCGCGGAAGGCGGTGGTGCTGGGGGACATGGTGGAACTCGGAGAGGAATCGGTCCAGCTGCATCGGGAGATCGGCGAAGAGCTGAGGCCGGATCAGCTCGACTACGTGTTCACCATCGGACCGTTGGCCAGACAGATCGCGCAGGCGGCGGAGGAACGATTCGCCCCTGGCAGGGTGATCGCCTGTCTCGATCAGGAGGAGCTGAAGCGCAAGGTGCTGGACGTACTGGAGGAAGGCACCCTGCTGCTCGTCAAGGGCTCGCGAATGCTGGCCCTGGAGCATCTGGTGGCGGCGCTCAAGCAGGAGGTGGCGGGATGACACCGACGGATATCCTGATCCGGGCGGATTCGGTCAAACAGTCTGCGCCGCCGCGTTGCTGGGCGGAGGTCCATCTGGATCATATCCGGCATAACGTGCGGGAGATTCGCAAGCACCTGCGTCCCGGAGTTCGCCTGATGGCGGTGGTGAAAGCGGACGGATACGGGCATGGCGTCGTGCAGTCTGCGCGAGCCGCGGTGGATGCAGGCGCGGATGCGCTGGCGGTGAACCAGTTGGAAGAGGCGATGGCGCTTCGCCATGCGGGGATCACGGAGCCGATCCTCGTGCTCTCGCCGCTGCATCCGTCCCGGGTGGACGTCGCCGTGGAGCTCGGTCTGGAATTGGCCGTATTCCAGGCATCGTGGCTGGCGGAGATGCGCCGATGGAAGAAGTCGCGGGGAACCCTGCGCATCCACATCAAGATGGATACGGGCATGGGGCGATACGGACTTCGCCGGCGGGAGGAGTTCGAAGAGATGCTGCCGCTGCTCATGGCGGAAGACATTCAGGTGGTTGGCGTCTATACGCATCTGGCCACGGCTGATCAGGAGGACGACGCGTACGCGCGGCAGCAGTTCGCGCGGTTCATGCAGATGCGGAAGTGGCTGGATCTAGCCGGGCTGGGCGGCGTGACCGCCCATTGTGCGAACAGCGCGGCAGCCCTGCGCTTCCCGGAGTTCGCGCTGGACATGGTGCGGGTCGGGGCGGCGCTCTTCGGCATCCTGCCGATCGAGGAGGGAGCGGCGGCGGGACTAAAGGTCCATCTGAAGCCGACGATCTCGATCAGGACGACGATCGCCCATATCAAGCGGGTGGAGCGGGGGCAATCGATCGGCTACGGCCGGACGTATACGGCGGATCGCGACGAATGGATCGCCACGCTGCCGATCGGCTATGCGGACGGGTGGTTTCGGGGCTACGGAGGCTTGCAGGTGATCGTGGAGGGAGAACGCGTGCCGATCGTCGGCCGCATCTGCATGAACCAGACGATGATCCGCCTGCCGCGCCGTCTTACGATCGGCACCGTTGTGACGCTCATCGGCGAGCAGTCGGGTGAGTGCATCACGTTGGACGAACTGGCCAGACATATCGGCAGCATTCCTCAGCAGGTGCTGGCCATGCTGCCGCAGCATATGCCGAGATTCTATACGAGAGGTGATCAGCGATGAGAAGCAGAGCGATGAGAGAGATGCGGGAACTGGAGGGCAAGACGTCCCTGGCGGCGAAGGTCGTCTGCGCGCTGTTCGTCGTATTCGTCACGGCCTGCATCTGCATCGGAGCCTTTCAGCTGTACTAGAACACTCTCCGCAAGATTGTCGCGTGCCGAGATGCCGGGATCGCGCCTTGTTGCCATGGACCAACTTGCGAGCAACTGTCTGCCCATAGCCGGATGTAGAAAGGGCGTCCATCTGTCACTTGTCATGACGGATGGACGCCCTGTTGTCATACATTCAGCAGGATTCGGATCACTTGTTCGACATAGGCTGCCTGATCGGATGCGGCTGACTGAGGCTCCGCAGCTTGCGGGGGGGTCTCCTTCGCGCTGAGCAGCGCCGCGCGGCATTTGGCCGTAAAGTCCTCCAGGTCGCGATTCCTGAAGGTGATGACGCCGGATGGCCGTTTCACCACATCGCTGGTGACCACAGGCGTGCCGGCATACAGGGCCTCGCGGATGGAGAGCGCGTCGCCGTCGCTCGCGGTCGGACGCACGAACAGGTCCGCCCTGCGCAGAAGCGGGTAGAGAGGCATCTGCTCATGCCCCCAGAGGAAGCGTTCAGCCACCCCGGCTTCCTCCAGCCTGCGCTGAAGCTTGCCGAGCCCCGTCTCATCCACGACATGGGTGATGCCGTACACGCATCCGAGTCCCGGATGCTCCCGGGCCAGGCGGATAAAGGCTTCCACGCACAGATCCGCGCCATACAGATCGGCACCGTTGAACATGTTGCCGATGCCGCCGTTGGCGACGATCACTTGCTCGTGGCGCCCGAAGAAAGACCAGACCTCATCCGGCACCAGCTCGTCTGACGACTCGCTGGCGTCGGGCGGGATGAATGCGGGGATCACGGAGATCTTGTGCTCCGGCACCCCGACATGGAGCAGCCTGTCCTTCACCTCTTCGGTCACCGCGATGAAGTGGTCGGACAAGCGGCCGGTCAGTCTGATCATCAGCCGCTCCAGCGCCGAGAATTGCTCGGCGGATCGATAGCTGTGCACCGTATGCACGACACGGACTCCCTTGAGCTTGAGCAGGGACAGGAAGAAGCGGACCTTCCACCGGAGGAAGTGGTTGAAGACGATCCTCTCGTTGCGCCGGAACACATAACGAAGGCACCAGCGCTCGATCTCCCCGGTCGGCACGCGGATGATCGGGAACTCCTCCTGCCCGGAAGGCTTGGGCTCGCCGCTGCCGTCGACCACGACGAAGGGGATGTCCCGCTCTGTCAGGATATGGCACAGTCGCTTGATATGGACGGATATGCCTCCAAGAGGCGGCGGATATACGCCGATGATCGCTATGGAAGGCTTGCGCCGGTCATGCTGAAGCTCGTATGAGCCCATCGTCCATCAACTCCGTCAGAGATCCCATCAGCCTGAAGGCAAGCCGATCAGTCCGCGGGTGCTGCCATCCAGCCGGCGGGCTTCACGGTCTTGCTGCTTTGCTGCTCGGTCAGGGGATAACCGATTCAGACCTGGCTGTATGGGTCAGGTCAGGCTATGGTCGGCGCGTGTCCGATGGAGCCGTGCCGGTCTCATCGTCACGCGTCGTATTAAAGATCGTCGAGATGATCGCCAGGACGATCCAGAACATGAAATCGACCCGGTAGTTGCGCCAGACGTCTTCGCTGATGCCGGCGATCGCGATGGCGATCAGCGCGGCCGCGCTGCCCTTGAGCACGAGGGAGGCCGCTCTCGAGCGCCCTTCGTTCTGGAACAGGCCGACGACACTGGTGCGGACCGCCTGATAGAGCATGTACATCAGCGCCGCGAACAGCAGGATGCCGCCGGTCACGAAGGACATGAGGTAGATGTTGTGAAAATGATACACGAGCACGCCCGGCATCATATAGTCGGCGTACACTTTCAGGAAAGTCGACTGGTCATAGCCGATGCCGGTCAACCAGAAGTCGCGAATCATCGAGAACGCGGAATCCCACATCTGCAGGCGATAGTTGGCCGAGGAATCGGCGGCGGGATTGGCCAGCGTCGACAGCCGCGTCATGATCGTGCCTGGCAGGTACGGGATGCTCAGCGCGACCAGGATGAGGCCGGACACGAGCAATCTTCTGCTGATCCAGGCGGCCAGGATCACGAGCGCTGCGGCAAGCGCCAGCCAGGAACCGCGGGAGTACGTGAAGACGAGCGCCCCTCCCATGATCAGGAAGGCAGCGCCATATCCGACCCAGGACGCCAGGGACTTCCTGAGGAAGATCAGGACGAAGGTCAGCGGCATGACCATGATCAGATATTGCCCGAAGATATTCGGATTGCCGAACGTGCCGAAGACGCGAACGGAGATATCGGGATTCCGCGAGACATCGATCCACTTGGCCGAAGTGAAGCCAAGGGTGAAGTTCTGGTAGATGCCGAAGGCCGCGATGGCCACGCCTGACACCGTCAGCAGGCCCAGGAACCGGATCAGCTGCTCACGGTCCAGGAGACAGACGATCAACAGGTACAGGACGAAGCTGAGGAAGAAATACAGGACAAATTGCTGCATGCTCTCGATCCAGCCTACGGACAGCACCGCCGTGATGAACAGCGCGGAGATAAACAGCAGGGCGGCGCCGTTCATCTGGTTCTTCAGGCGGAACCGGATCAGCCCGAAGTCCGGCTTGACGATGAACAGCGAGAGGATCAGGAGCAGGATGAATGCGAGCAGCGGCCGATAGGTCAGGATGGGCAGAGCCAGCGCGAAGGCATACAGGCCATTCTGCGGGCGGATCAGGACCAGTCCGAGGAAGAAGACATAGATCACCGCCTCAGCCGCGATATCCAGCCTCGTGAAGATCACGCCAACCGCGAGGATGGCAACCGACAAGAGCGCCAGCTGCCACAGGGCAGGGATGCGCAGATGGCGGAAGATGCTGCTCTGACCTGCGGGATAACGGGTGATGAACCGGCTGATCCAGAGGACGAGAACGGCGGCAGCATTGATCAGCAGAAACAGGGATAAACGATAGGTGAATAAAGATAAGATATAGTTGGCCCATACAGCGATAAAGCCGATCCAGAGCGCTCGTTCCAACTGACAGCTGATCAGCCATGCGCGCAGTCGCTGAAGCGCCGAACCGCTGCCCAATCGATCCATGCTTCGTTCAGTAAAGTTCAGCAAGCCGTTCAAGGCTTGCGAACCATAGTGTTGGAAGAAGGATGGTTTCGTCAACGTCCATCATCCTTTGGAATGTGATTCGATCTCGATGACGCGAGTCGCAAAATTGGCCCGCTCGGTAAAGACAGGCAGATACATGTTCACATAAAAAAATGTTCGATCTATAATCGGGCTGCCGTTCAGAGACAGAAAGCCGGATGTATCGATCGTGATGTAGATATCGTACAAGCCGTCCACGGGCTTGTAATGCATCTGCCCGTAATCGTCGGCGATGAGCATCATCGAAGTTTGCGGTTCGACATGGGTGATCTTGCCGAAGGGCTCCGATGCTCCGCGCTGGTAGACATAATCGCCGGGCAAGATGCTGTCCGCCATATAGGCGGGCTCCTGCTCGGCCACGATCGTGAGGGTAAAGCCCCGCTGCGGCATTTCCAGCTTCCCGAGGATCAAGACCTTGCTAAAGATGATGGTGACGACCGCCAGCGCGATCAGAAGGATCACAACATCTCTTGCCTTGAAACGGTATGGTGTGGCCATCAGGATGCGGCCTCCGGATTGATGTCATAGATGAGCACTTCCATCTGGAAATCCGCTCCCTTGATCCTCAGGCGGTTGCCGACGAGCAGATTCACCCCGCCCACCGAAGGCGTGCTGCCGACCGCTTCCGTCGTCCGGACGGTGATGATCGATTCATATTTCCTCGGCACTTCGCTGAGCACCATCTCGCCGTCAGCGTTCGCGAGATAGGTCTTGCCAGGGAATTTCTCGATTTCCAGCACCTCGCCGATCACCTGATTGTTGTCGGCGTTGCGAATAATGGCCCCAGGCTTGATGCGGTCAACGACGAAGTAGTGTTCGGCGCTGTTATACAGCTTGTACGTCACAGTATGCTTCTCCCCTGTGGGCAGGATCCCCTCATCTCCGTTGCCGAGAAACTTGGTGGCAGCGAAGATGCCGGCTCCGATGAGGATCAGGATCAGGAACAAGTCGAGGATATTGATGATTCCGAACAGCTTGCCCTGACGATCGATGATTTTCATGCGCAAACTCCTCCTATAACATCCAGCCTGTTTGGTGTCCAGGACACGATTATGATCATTATAGCTTATGGCCTTTGGTATGTTCAATAAATTAACGAAAGCGTCGGTTCATTAAAGATGTCATATATGATAAGATGAGAAGGATTGCAGGACGAGTTTCGACGATCTTTGCGTGTTTACATACAGATTGAAGGATAAAGGTGTTTGAATGATGGCTCGAACCTTATTGCGCTCCGCTGCGCTGATCATGGTGATGACCCTGCTGGCGCGCGTCATCGGCTTCGTGCGGGAGACCTTGCTGGCCCATCAGTTCGGGGTCACCTTCGCCGTCGACGCCTACAAGGTCGCCTATTCGATCCCGCAGACCCTGTTCCTGTTCGTGCCCGGCGCGCTGAACGCGATCTTCCTGACATCGGTCAAAGGGCTGCTGACCGAGCGCCGCACGGCAGATGCGGTGAAGCTGTTCCGGCAGATGCTGACGCTGGTCGCCTTGCTGTATCTGGCCCTGGCCGTCCTGGGGTATCTGTTCGCCGAGCCGATCACCCGGCTGATCGCTCCGACCTACACCGGCGCGGAGCTTGAGCTGACCGTCCGGATGATGCGGATCATGTGGCCCGCGGCGGTGTTTATCGCGCTGATCGGGCTGTTCCAGGCCACCCTGAACGCCCATGAGGATTTCTTCTGGCCGATGCTGGGCGGCATCCTGAACTCGGTGATCGTCATCGCCGCCTATCCGCTGCTGGTGCCGGGTCTCGGCATCCGGGGGGTGGCGATCGGCACGACGCTGGGCTTCGCAGCCGCCGCACTCATCATGGTGTATCCGCTGCGGAAGCATCGTTATTCCTTTCGCCCCAGCATGGCGTGGAACAATGACGAGATGCGCTCGATCGGGGAACGCTTCGTACCGATCATGATCGGCTCATCGGTCACGCAGCTGACGGTGTTCCTTGAGAAGTTCATGGTCACGCCTCTCGGCGAGGGGAAGGTCAGTTCCCTGAACTATGCGAACACCTTTTTCCAACTGCCGATGTCGATCTTCGTGTCCGCCTTCGCGCTGCCGATACTGCCGTACCTGGTGGAGTATTATAAGAAGAAAGACATTTCCCGGATGAAGGAGTCGCTCGAGAGCTCGCTGCAGTATCTGCTGATCCTGATCATTCCGGTCACGGCAGCGATGCTGGTCATCCCGGAGCCCTTGCTCAGCCTCATCTACCAGTGGGGCACATCCAGCCAGTTCGATGCCCATGCGCTCCATCTGACGGGCTACGCGCTGTTCTTCTACAGCTTCGGCCTGATGTTCCTGGCCGGGCGGGATCTGTTCACAAGAGCCTTCTATGCGATGGAGAATACGAAGCTGCCGGTCTTCGTGGCCGTATTCAGCATCGGGGTGTTCTTCGTTGCCGGCATGGCGCTTACCCGAACCTTCGATCATGGGGGCATCGCCCTTGGCGCCTCGATCTCTGCGGCCGCCAACATGCTGCTCCTCGGCTGGCTGTTGCGTCGCCGGATCGGCTCCATGCTGAGCCGGCGTTTCTGGATCACGCTGCTCAGGACAAGCATCGCCTCGGCGATCATGGCGGTCATCGTCCGCGGCATCCTGTACCTCTGGAGCTGGGGCGAGGCTCACTGGATCGTCTACAAGGCGGCCGTGATCTTCGCGATCTGCCTCGGCGCGGCGATCTATGGGCTGATGCTCGTCGCGCTCAGGGAGCCGAAGGCGAAGGATCTGTGGCTGAAGGTCAAAGCGAAAGTGTACAGAGGGGATGCATAACAGTGAAAGTCATCTACGTCATTGGCGGCGGTGAATTTGGCGGGGCGGAGAAGCATATCCTGGACCTGGTGAGCGAGATCAGGCAGCATGGGGTGGAGGGCAAGGTGATCTGCTTCTACGAGGCGGAATTCTCACAGGCGCTCCGGGATCGGGGCATCGAGGTGATCGTGCTGGATTACGGCCGGTTCGATGCGCGGCTCGCCAGGGGACTGCGCCGGGTATTCCGCGAGGAGAAGCCCGATCTCATCCATACCCACGGCGTGAAGGCGAATTTCTTCAGCCGCCTGGCGGCCAGGGATCTGGAGGATGTGCCGCTGGTCACGACCGTGCACAGCTTGCTGAGATTCGATTATGAGAACTACCTGTCCTATCGCGTCGCCTCATGGATGGAGCGGGTGACCCGCCGGTACAACAGCCATTATATCGCCGTGTCCAGGCCGATCGGCGAGTCGCTGCTGGACGAGCACATCCCGCCGGAACAGCTGACCGTCGTGCATCACGGGATCGATGTGGATCGCTTCCGTCCGGCGGAAGCGGGAGATGAGGAGATGCTGTCGCGCAGGAGGGCGATGCGCGCGGAGTGGGGCGTGCCTGAGGACGCCTATGTGATCGGCAGCGTCGGCAGGCTGGTCAGGCTCAAGGGCATCGACTATGCGATTCGCGCCATGACGCAGGTGGTGCAGGCGGAGCCGCGCGCCCATCTGGTGATCATCGGCCAGGGACCGGAGGAGGCGAGACTGCGGGCGCTGACGGGTGAGCTGGGCCTGGAGAGGCATGTGACGTTCGGCGGCTTCCGCAATGATATTCCCGATTGCATGAGGGCTTTCGACTGCTTCGTCAGCCCTTCGCAGTCCGAAGGCCTGGGGCTGAACATCCTCGAGGCGATGGCGACCCGGCTGCCCGTCGTGATCACCAGCGTCGGAGGGATCCGGGACTATGCCACCGAAGGGGTCAACGCCCGCATCGTGAAGACGTGCTCCAGCGAGGATCTGGCCGACAAGCTGATCCAGGTGATCCGCGCGCCGGACCGTGCGGCCAGTCTGGCTGCCACGGCCCGCCAGTTCGTCGTCAGCCATTTCTCCATGCAGAGCATGGGCCTGAAGACGCTGGGCGTCTATCGCCGTCTGCTGGAACTGGCGCGGCGCCATCAGCTCAGTCAGACGGGTCCTGACGTTCGCCGCATCGTCATCTCGGGCTATTACGGCTATGGGAACAGCGGGGACGAAGCGGTGCTGCATGCGATCCTGGAGTCGCTGCGCAAGGAAGGCGAACAGAACGGAATCTCGATCTGTCCGATCGTGCTGTCGATCAATCCGCACGCGACCAGCCAGATGCACGGCGTCAGGGCGATCCATCGCTATAATATCCCGCAGATCCTGAAGGTGATCCGCCAGAGCGACGGTTTGATCAGCGGCGGCGGCAGCCTGTTCCAGGATACGACCGGACGCATGACGATCCCCTACTATCTGGGCATCATCAAGTTCGCCCAGTGGCTGAACAAGCCGACCTTCATCTACTCGCATGGCGTCGGACCGATCGAGTCCCGGTCCTTCTATCCCTTCATCCGCCATGTCTATGACCGCAGCATGTATGTCTCGGTGCGGGACCAGGAGTCCTCCGAGCTGCTGCAGGAGATGGGGGTCGATCCGAGGCGGATCGATGTGGTGAGCGATCCCGTCATCGGTCTGGATCTGGAGACGAGGGAGCTGACCGATGCGAGCAGCGCGGACCGGCTGATCGCGGGCGTGTCCGTCCGCTTCTGGCGGCGCAATCGGGAGGATCTGCTGCAGCTGGCGGAAGGTCTGCGCATCTTGCTGGATGCAGACCCTCGCATCACGCTCCGGTTCCTCCCGTTCCAGACGCAGATGCCGAACGATATCGAAGCGTCGCGCTTCGTGATGGAGCATATCGGCGAGGCTTACCAGCATCGCATGGAGATCGTGACCGATGCGGTGTATCCGCTCGATATGCTGCAAGAGGTATCGGTATGCGATGTGCTCATCGGCATGCGGCTGCATTCGTTGATCTATGCCGCTGCTTACCATATCCCGATGGTCGGCATCTCCTATGATCCGAAGATCGACCAGTTCCTGGCGAGGCTGGAGATGCAGCCGGCCTCTACTACGGAAGATATGCACCCGCACCGCATCGCGCTCGAGGCGCTCGAGCTGCTGCGGCATGCGGCCGAATGGCGCGCGGCCAGGTCGGACTTCATCGATGACCTCAAGGCAAAATCGAAGCGGCCAGCGCAACAAATCAGCGTATACTTGCGTAAGTAAGAGGGAGGATAAGGCTATGACATTCCCTAATATGACAATATTCGGCATACCGATCTCGGTGATGAAGCTGTCGGAAACGGCCGATTATCTCGAGAGCATGATCCGGAGCCGGAAGGTCTGCCAGGTTGTGACGATCAACCCGATCATGATCATGCATGGCCTTCAGCATCCTTCGTATCTTCGCATGTTGCAGGAAGCCGAGCTGTGTGTGCCCGACGGCGCCGGCGTCGTCTGGGCGGCGAGCTATACGGGCAAGGCCCGGATCGAACGGGTGCCCGGCATCGACCTGACGCAGGAACTGTTGCAGAGGAGCGAGCGTCAAGGGTACCGGGTATACCTGCTCGGGGCGGATCGCGAGACGATCTCGCTCGCAGCGGCGAACCTGGCGAAGCGTTACCCGAAGCTGCAACTGGTTGGGTATCGTGACGGCTATTTCACCGATGACCAGAACGATGCGGTCATCGAAGACATCCGGCGATGCCAGCCGGATATCCTGCTGGTCGGCCGCTCCCTGCACAACCAGGAGCCGTGGATCGCGAGGCACAAAAAGCGGCTTCAGGTTCCGGTCATGATGGGGGTCGGCGGGAGCTTCGACATCTTCGCTGGCAAGCTGAGGCGAGCGCCGGAGGCGTTTCAGAGGCTGAACCTCGAGTGGTTGTACAGGTTGCTGCAAGAACCGCGCCGATTCACGCGGATGCTGGCATTGCCCAGATTCGTCCTGAAGGTCATGTTGAATCGCAGACGTGTCTGATCATGATTTTTTGGTCGAACCGTTCACAATGGTTCTTCATGGAAGCCAGCCGGAAATAGGCGCAGGAGTATACCAAGGGAGAGATCTTCGGATGTGGGTTCTGTATGGGATAGGATTCGCTTGTGCATTGGCGGTTTCGCTGTTCCTCACGCCGTTGGTGAGGAAGCTCGCCCTTCTCATCGGTGCGGTAGACAAGCCCAACGAGCGCAAGGTGCATACGAAACTGATGCCAAGGTTAGGCGGACTGGCGATCTATCTCGGATTTATCCTGGGGATGTTCGTCGTCTACCCCGCGATCACCGGCATCGATGGCAAGCTGATCTGGGGGATCGTCGCCGGAGGCTCGGTCGTCGTCCTGGTCGGGGTGCTCGATGACCGGTTCGAGCTGTCGCCGAAGCTGAAGCTGCTCGGGCAGATCGCGGCGGCGCTCGTCGTCATGTCCTTCGGACTGGATATCGAGATCGTCCATCTTCCTTTCGTCGAGCAGGCGGTCGAGCTGGGTTGGTTCAGCTACCCGCTGACGCTCTTCTGGATCGTCGGGATCACCAATGCGATCAATCTGATCGACGGTCTCGACGGGCTGGCCAGCGGCGTATCCGGCATCGCGACGACCGCGATCCTGGGGCTGGCGCTCATGATGGGCAATGTGACGGTCGTGTTGATCTGTGCGGTCCTGCTTGGAGCGATCGTCGGATTCATGTACTATAATTTCTATCCCGCCAAGATCTTCATGGGGGATTCAGGCGCGCTGTTCCTCGGCTTCAGCCTGGCGACCCTGTCGATCCTGGAGTTCAAACAGGCGGCGCTCGTTACCTTCCTCGTACCGATCTTCATCCTGGGCGTCCCGCTGTCGGATACGTTCTTCGCGATCCTGAGGCGCCTTCTGAACAAGAAGCCGATATCGGTCGCGGACAAGAATCATCTGCATCACTGTCTGCTGCGACTTGGCTTCAGCCATCGCACGACGGTGCTGATCATCTATGGAATCTCCGCTTTCTTCGGCCTGACGGCGATCGTGCTGTCGAACGCCGGCATCTGGCTGACGATCATCATCACGGTGGCTGTGCTGTTTGTCATCACCGTGGGGGCAGAGGCGATCGGCATCCTCAGCCGCCGCCGCAAACCCCTCCTCAGCGCCTTGCGCAAGCTTGGCCTGAAGTTCCGCGGCATCAAGACGCATGAACAGTAGCCTATCGGGGCGAGATAATGGACCCCCCGTCTGGGGGGTCCTTCGTGTTGGCGGCTGACCGGCCGGACTTGCGAGGAAGTTTGATATGTGGAACAGGATGTGGATGCAGGGTGCTCTTCAATAGCTACGAATACATATTGGCGTTTCTGCCGATCAGCTTCATCCTCTACTGGCTGCTGATGCGCCTGAATTATGTGAAGACAGCCAGGTTGTGGCTGGTCGCGGCTTCTTTTTACTTCTATGGATGGTGGGATGTGAGGTATGTCCCGTTGCTTGCCTCCTCCACCCTGTTCAACTATGCCGTGGGGGTATGGCTGGCCGGCAAGGCTTCCCGCCAGGAATCCGCGGAGGCCGGGACAACGCCTGGCGCGGCCCGTCGGAGCGATTCGCCGGGGTTCCGCAAGCTCGTCCTCGGACTGGGCATCGCGGCGAATCTGATCCTCCTGGGCTACTACAAGTATATGGACTTCTTCATCGTCAATCTGAATGCGCTCTGGGGCACGTCCTGGGATCTGCTCGGTCTGGTGCTGCCGATCGGCATCAGCTTCTATACGTTCACCCAGATCGCGTACCTCGTCGATGCCTATCAGGGTGAAGTGCGGGAGAACAGCCTGCTCAACTATTCGCTGTTCGTCGTCTTCTTCCCGCAGCTGATCGCGGGGCCGATCCTGCATCATCGGGAGATGATGCCGCAGTTCGCCGACCCTGCCAACTATCGGCTGAACTCGCGAAACATCGCGCTTGGCATCACGATCTTCGTCGCGGGGCTGGTGAAGAAGGTCGTCATCGCCGACACGCTGGCGCCGATCGCGAACTATGGCTTCGATGAAGCCACGTCGCTCACGCTGGTGGAGGGGTGGATGACCTCGCTTGCCTATACCTTCCAGCTGTATTTTGACTTCAGCGGGTATACGGATATGGCGATCGGCGCAGCGCTGCTCTTCAATATCCGGTTGCCGTTCAACTTCGATTCCCCATACAAGTCGCTCAACATCCAGGTCTTCTGGCGCCGCTGGCACATGACGCTGGGACGATTCCTCATGCGTTATGTGTACATCCCGCTGGGCGGCAACCGGCGCGGCCGGCTGCGCACCTACTTTAACCTGCTCGCCACCTTCCTGATCGGAGGCTTCTGGCATGGCGCCGGCTGGACATTCGTCTTCTGGGGGTTCCTGCATGGCATGGCGCTGGTGATCCACCGCATCTGGATGACGCTGAATATCCGGATGCCGAAGCTGCTCGCCTGGTTCCTGACCTTTCAGTTCGTGAACGCCTCATGGGTGTTCTTCCGCGCCAGGGAGTGGGAGGATGCGCTGAAGGTGCTGCGCGGCATGGTGAACTTCGAGAGCATCGGCCTGCGCTCCGTCGATCTGTCGTCGGCCGCCCTGATCGCGGCGGTGTTCCTGCTGGCGGTGGCCTTCCGCAACACGAACCAGCTGCAGGAGCGCTTCCGTCCGAATGTGGTGCTTGCGGGAGCCGTGGCAACCGGCGCGGTGTACGCCTTGATCCAGATGAACAGGATCAGCGAGTTTCTATATTTCAATTTCTGATTACAGGCTCGGGAGAGACATATGGACATCGCCAGACATGAAGGATATCCAACCCAATCGGCTGCAGACCAGAGCATGCGCAGGGCGGCGCGGCGAGACCGCGTCTACATATGGACGACGCTCATCCTGTCCCTCGTCCTCGCCGGCGGAGTGTGTCTGCTGAACTACATCGTCGATCCGCTGCAGTTCTACAGGCAGGCCGCCTGGTACACGCCGGTCTTCTCCTGGGAGCAGCGATTCCAGAACCCGGGGCTCGCTCGCAACTGGGAATATAACACGCTCATCCTCGGCACCTCGATGACCGAGAACTTCGTTCCTTCGCACGTCAACGAGACGTTCGGCGGCGACACGAAGACGCTGAAGCTGTCGATCTCCGGATCGTCGCTGTACGAGGAGAGGCTGACGGCGGAAGTGGCGCTGCGCACGGGGCAGGTCGAACGCATCATCTGGGGGCTGGACTACGCGTCCTTCCGCGGCGGCAAGGAGCTGCTGCATGAGGAGAGCGGTCCGTATCCGACGCATCTGTACGATACGAATCCCCTGAACGACGTGAAGTATCTGTTCAACATATCGACCCTGGAGGATTCGCTGCGCATCCTGAAGCGCAAGTTCACCGGCACGGAGCAGCCGGCGACGAATCTGGACTACCTGAACAACTGGATGTACAGCGTGCGGCATATGTTCGGAGATCTGAAATATGTCTATGACCATTATCATCAGGCCAGACAGGCGGAGATCAGGCTGGTGGAAGAGGGCGAGACGGACAGTCTGGCGGCGGCGCAGGAGAGCTTCGATCACAATGTGCTTCGCATCGTGCGCCAGCATCCGGAGGTGGAGTTCCACTTCTTCTATCCGCCATACAGCATCCTCAGGTTCCAGTTATGGTACGAATACCAGCCGGAGCGATTCTTCAACCAGATGGAGATCAAGAGATACATCTACGAGCGGCTGGCCGATTATCCGAACGTCCATATCCATGATTTCCAGAGCGAGCGGGAGATCACGCATCATCTCGAGTATTACAAGGACGTGTCGCACTACTCCCAGGAGATCAACGCATACATGATCGAGCAGATGGTGCAGGGCACCTATGAGATGCGCGCCATGGAGGATGTGGTTCGCGTCAACGACGAGCTGCTGCGGCAGGTCATGGAGTATCAGGCAGACATTCCGGATTGACGCCGGATCTGCAAGCGGCGCGGCATGCCTGATCATGCCATCTCAACCAATATGTACATCGGGACTATCGGGCCATTTCGACAGAAATGGCCCTTTTGCATCTAAAGTTTCGTGGTGATGTAACCGATATTTGTAATGAAACACGAAACTTTCGTGCGGGTGATCAGTCTAAACAGTTGCCATGTATTCTCATAGAAGTGGGTTTGAGGAGGAGACAGCTTTGAAACAGGACAAGCAGCGTTATGTCAACATACCTGGGCAAAGGGGAGAGAATGTGATGGGACCAAGGATGAAGTCGGGGAGCAGGAGGTCATGGAGAAGCTGGCTCAGCATCCTGCTGATCGCCGCGATGGTCTTCACCATGCTGCCTGCAGCTGGAGTCATGGCGGCATCGGCGTCGATCGTGATCGAGAACCTGTATGTCTCCGCGACGCGGCCAAGCGTGACCAATGACAGTGTGGATCGATTCTCGATCAATCCGATCACACTTGAAGCGACGATCCAGGGAATCAATCCCGATCAAGTCCCCAATATTTACTATGAGATCACCAACATGAACAGCGGAGTCACCACCGTGAACAAGGGCAACCCGGCGGTGCTTGGCTCTGACGGATTCACGATCACCTTCACCAACGTGTACCTGACCGAAGGGCTCAACCGCATCGTCATCAAGCTGGATGGCACAAGCGTCGTCACCTCCCAGCCAGGGTGGGCCTATTATACGCCGGCGACCCGCATCGACGGGCTGAAGGTCAACGGCCAGGATTTCATCGAGGGCAACCTGTATCCGGAGTCCTCCAGCACCACGACCTCGAGACTCATCGAAATATCGGGCAACGCCTACAATGCGACAAATGTTACGGTTCAGCTGTATGGTTCCTCGCAGCCTTACAATGCGGCCATCTACGGCAATCGCTTCTCGATCATCGCGGATCATGAGAGCAGCACCTCGAACGCGAACTTCCGCCTGAAGGCTGGCGACAACCTGTTCACCTTCACCGCCAACAACCCGTCCCACAGCTATCAGGTTCAGCGCATGCTCACCTATGACAACGGCGACGCCTTCGCTTATCAGGTCAGTCTGGCCGATGAGCCGCTGGTGTACGCGCCGGTGTTCGAGCATAACGATAACGTGACGGAGCTGGAGCTGAAAGCCAGACTGAAGGTGGATATCGACTCGACGGATTCCGGCTACAGACAACGATACGATACGCTCACCATACGCGTGGGCAGCTTCACCCATTCGGTGATGCTGGATCCGGCGCAGAGCAATGCGTCGCTCAGCAAGCCGAACCAGTACAACATCTATGATCTGAGCGGCATCCAGATCCCGATCTCGGATCTTCCGACCACCTCCCGCTATCATGATGTCGTGTTCGAATTCTCGAACGCGCTGCAGCAGAAGGTGCAGACGGTTCTCGGGTTCTATTATGTCCGCACGAATCGCGCCTATATTCAACAGGTAACCCGCAAGACCGGCCCGGCGGACACGACGGGGACGCGCCTCAGCCAGACGGCGATCACGGAGATTCCGGAGCAGCCGGCAGGGTTCTACGTCTATGGGGACAGCAAGACAGATAACATCCTCGTCTATATCGACAATGATCCGTACACCACCACGATCGTGAAGGACAACGATGATCCGCACAAGTTCTACTTCGAGATCGAGGGTCTGAAGGACGGGCAGCGTCTGATGACCATCGTTCCCGTGGATGCGGATGGCGACCATGAAGCCGGCAAGCAGGAATACTATCTGCAGATCAACTCGACACCGTATGCCATCTTCAGCAATGTCATCAACGGCATGGTCATCAACAACATGCTGGATCTGACTCTGAATGATTGCATCAACCCGAATGTGAACAGCTGTATCGCTGTGGTCGGCCGGCTGGTGAACGTGCCGCAGGGCGAGCTGGGCAAGGTCAAGGTCTACCTGAACGATATCGATATCACGCCACATTTCTATGTGAACCATACGACCAAGGAATTCAACATCGAATTGTCGCCGACTGACAACCAGGCCAACTCCCTGCGTGAAGGCCGCAATACGATCGTCATCGAGATTAACGGCGTGCAGCGGGCGACATCTTCGGTGGAGATCTACAAATTCACGAAGGCGGCTCCGGAGCTCGTATCGGTCAACATCGTGCAGAACGTCGCGAATCCGGCCTTCACGGAAGGCAGCGTGCCGAACAGCTACTTCACGACGGAGAAAACAGTCACCTTGACCGGCGTGATGGCCAATGTGGACGAGATCTCGATTCGCATGCTGAGGCAGGACGAACCGGACAAGGTGTACTACACCCTGTACAAGGATCCGGATCATGATGGCACCTTCAGTCTGGAAACCTATGATCATCTGAATATGATCCAGTCGATCGATCGCACCAACTTCACGACGATCGCGATTCCGCTCGCGGTCAGGGGCGATACGACGATCGAATTCTTCGTCACGAACAGCGACACGAACATCACGGTGACGCGCACGATCACCATCACGCGCAACGCGTCGCCATACACGATCAAGGCGCCCAAGACCTATCTGGTAAACGGCGTACCGAGAGCCAACATCAACGGCAACTACGCCGTGATCGAGATCGAAGCGGAATATGCGGACAGCATCTCCTTCGGCAAGAACGGAACCGCGGTGTATGACGATCAGGCCAAGGTGTTCCGCTATGAAGCGCGCGACCTGAAATCAGGCGCGAACACGATCAACTTCACGGTGAAGACCGGAGAGCAGTCCGTCAACGGCAGTCTGGTCCTGTACAACGTCAACCAGCCAACTGTCGGAGCCCAATACAAGACCAAGATGAAAACCTCCGGCACGATCAAGGCTTTCGATGGGCAACTGGAGCTGTCCATCCAACGTGGCACAAGCCTGAAACGTTACGGCGGCGACTACCTGCAAGAGCAGTTCATCACCGATGAACGCTGGCTGCTGTTCGGCATCGCCAATGAACTGAACGGCGAAGTGGATCCGGTCAATGATCCCGCGTATGTCAGCGTCGCCCCCGTCTTCACCAATCGCGACGCCCGATTCCAGACCGCCAGCGAGCTGTACTGGATCGATGCGGGCGTGATCAATGTCTTCACGGACAGGACCGAGGCCTATACCGGAAGCGGACAGCTGCCGCTCAAGAACATGTACTATATGTTCCGTCAACAGGCCGATCTGGTCGTGCCGACCAAGCCGATGGAGCTGACGATCAAGTACGATGACAGCATCGTGCGCGATGCATGGCGGTACCTGACGGTGTTCCAGTACAACATCTTCGAGAACAAGAACGGAGTCATCGAGGGCAGATGGGTGAATATCGGCGGCGTGGTCGACACGAGCAAGCGTACGATCACGGTACCGATCGACCGCTTCGGCTACTTCCAGGTCATGTACATGGATGACAGCTTCGATGACGTGATCCTGCACAACTATGCCAAGAACGAACTGGATCTGATGTACGCGAAGGGCTACATGGAGCCGAAGAATCCGACGGCGAATCTGTTCGTGCCGAACGACCCGATCACCCGCGGCGAATTCATCACGCTCCTGATGAAGCTGTATCCGGAGAAATACCCGCTGAACTACAAGGGAGACCTGACATTCAAGGACGTGTACAAGTTCAGCACCGACGAAGCATCGCAGCTGTATGACTACCGATACATCGAGACTGCAGCACGGGCCGGCATCGTGAGAGGCGTCGGCGGAGGCCGATTCAATCCGGGAGAGACGATCACCAGGGAGGACGCGGCGGCGATGATCGCCAGAGTGGCCGATCTGAAGCTGGAGTCCAATCCGGACCGGGTGGCCAAGAATTTGAGCAAATACACCGACAGCGCCGGCATCAACATCTATCAGCAGTCGAGCGTTGAAGCCGTTACGAGGACCGGCCTGATGACGGGCAAGGCGCACAACGTTGCTCCGGGCGAGAAGCAGACGTACTACTTCGACCCGCAAGCGCCGATCACCAGAGCGGAGGCGGCGGTTATCGCCACCCGCATCCTGCAGAACGCGAAGAAGATTCCGAAGTGACAGGCATCCCCCGATCCCGCGGGTGATGCGCGGTTTCAGCAGGACAGAACCGATATCAAACGGACGTCATGCAGAGGAGGCTGCCGAGCGATCGGCGGCCTCCTCTGCTGAAGCTCCCTGTCAGGTGGAAATGATTTTCTATAGACGATGGTAATAAGCGACGATATACTTAGAAACGTACCTGGCGATATACATAGCGTGTAGCGCCCGTTACAGATTGAGCAGCAGCCTATGAAAACAGCACATCGTTTTGTGATAAATTGCCGAGAGAAAAATAAAAAATGCACGCAACTTTTCGCAGATTGATGCGTTTAAATAGATGTGTAACTCGGAATTGGGGCAACTGAATGAAAACCTTGCCGAATTACCGTCTGATGTCTGGCACAATTTCACAAAACACTCTTTACGGTAACATAGGCTCATTGTATAATGGGTAGAGTGGTATCTCTGACTCTATTATTCTCTATTTCCTTGTTTACCAGTTTCTGTAGTTCGCAAGTTGGATTACAGATTTCAATGAATAGGAATACTGCTCAAACTCTGGGAAGGGGGTGAATCGGCAAATGAGGGAATCGAGCTATAATTTGAAATTGCACTCTCACACACCGAAACGAATTCGAGGAGGAGAAAGAAAGGTTATGAAGAAAAGTTTATCTCTAGTCGTGGCCCTGGCTATGGTATTTTCCTTGCTGGTGCCGGCTATGGCCTTCGCAGCTACTGCTGCAGAGCAAGCTGCGGGCGCTAAGCTCAAAGAGCTCGGGGTTCTGAAGGGCAACGAGCAAGGCGATCTCATGCTTGACAAAGAGCTCACTCGTCAAGAAATGATCGTCCTGCTGTCCCGCCTGTTTGGTGAGGAAGATCAAGCCAAGAACCATCCGAACACTCATGGTTGGCCAGATGTTGCTAACCCGGACTTCGACGGCTACATCTCCTGGGGTAAGGAAAAAGGCCTGACCAAGGGTGTAAATGACGGCAGCATCTTCGGTTACGACCAAGCGCTGACTGTTCAACAACTTCTGCAATTCCTGCTCCGTGCACTTGGCTATGAGGAAGTAGCCTATGAAGACGTTCCTGCCAAGGCTGTTGAACTCGGCCTGGTTGCAGAAGGCACTGACATGACTGCTGTTGCTAATCGTGGCACGATGGCAGTTGTAACGCTGGTAACTCTGGACACCAACGTGAATGGCGAAGGCGTACCTCTGGGTTACAAGCTGGGTCTGCCTGGCTATGAAGTGACCGCTGTAGCAATCGCTTCGTTCAAGGCTGTAGGCGCCAAGAAGCTGGAAGTAGTCTTCAACAAGGCTGTTGATGACTCCAAGGCTTCCATCACTGTCAAGAAGGGCACCAACACGGTAAGCGTTGGCAAGACCACCTGGAACGATGCCAAGACGGCTGTAGTGCTCGAGCTGAACTCCAAGCTGACGCAAGGAGAATACAGCGTAACGGTTTCCGGTCTGTCCGACCAGGCTCTGACGGCTACTACTGCTGTTGAGAACGAGAGAGTAGCATCCATCGAGATCACTGCTCAAGACACGATCGCACTGCCTCGTTCCAACCCGCACATCCTGAAGATTCCTTACAGCGTGAAGAACCAATACGGCGAAGAAATCAACAACACGTCGGTATCGGCTTACTCTTCCGCTGATAATGCACCGAACGCAACCAACGGTGTATTGACGGTTACTGCTACAAGCAACTTCAAGGTGGATGATGCGGTTTACGTCGCGATCTATCACCTCGAGTCCGCTGTACGTGCGGAGAAGACGATCAAGATCGGCGAATCTTCTCGCGCAAGCGACATCAAGATCGTGGAACTGTACCACAAGGATGGTTCTACGCTGTCCGTAGGTTCCAATGACCTGGACGAATACAAGCTCATCATCGAAGTCAAGGACCAATACGGCAACGTTATGACCGACGCTTACGAGCTGAACCAGGACATCAGCGCTGCAATCATCGGTCTGTCCAACCTGAAGCTGTCCGAGATCAAGAAGGGCAAGATCGGCGACAACGACAAGATCTACCTGGAGCTGGCTAAGGACAATACTTCCGAACCAATTCGTGCAGGCTCCAACACGGTGAACATCGTATCCAAGGTTGCTGCTGCCAGCGCTCAATACACGGTAGTAGTTGCTGAAGGTACGGTTTACGACCAAGTGAACCTGTTCACTCCGGCTGAGCAATACGCAGTTGGTGAACTGGTCAAGATCCCTGTCAATGTCATCGACAAGAATGGCAACTTCATCACGAATGAAACTGAGTTGAACACTGCTCTGAGCGACAGCAAGATTCGCGTAACGGTTCCGGGTTCTTCGACTCCACAATTCAAGAAGGATGGAGACAACCTCTACCTGCAATTCACTGCACAACAACAAGGTCTGAACTATGTCTATGCGATCTCTGAAACTGGCAAGCCAAGCAACGTCAGCATGATCATCCTGGCTGAAGCCAAGCCGGCTGTCATCACTGGCATTGCATCTGGCCAAAACACGCTGGTATTCGACGGCGCGACGCTGTCGCTGGACTACGGTTCGCTGGTTGTTGAAGACCAACATGGTCGTGTGATCAGCAAGGATTCGCTGGAAAACATGATCAAGAACAAGAACTACAAGATCAAGGTATCCGATGACGGCGATGCGGTTGTTGCTACAGACAACTGGCTGGATAGCACTCCAATCGCTCTGAAGGGTAACCAAAAGGGTACCAAGACGCTGAAGTTCGAGATCTATGATCCGTCCACCCAACTGGTAACGGGCAGCGAATTCAGCGCTGAGTTCCGTACGGTTGTCATCTCCGAAGTTCAATCGATCGAAGTTGCAGATATCGGCACCTTCTACAACTACAGCGGCACAAGCACAGCTTATGCTCGTGAGCTGATGGTATCCGGTATTACTTCGGACGGCAAGAAAGTTACGATCCCGACCACCGAGTACAATGTGTACTACGAACTGGCTGGCGTAACCAAGTCCGCGAAGTCTGACCTGTCGGCTTATGAACTGCGTGCTCAAAGCGTATCGTTCGAAGATAACGAAGACACCAAGACCTTCACTGTAAGAGTGACGATCAACGCTCTTGGTAAGGAAGCAACAGTTCAGGGTACTGTTTCCGAGGTAGCTCCTAGGGTTGAATCCGCAGTCTTCAAGAACGGTGACGACACGATTACTGAATATGAAGTCGATGCAGGCGATATCGTTGATTACAGCACCTTCACGCTCGAACTGAAGGACCAATACGGTGTCAAGGCTAACAAGACTGGCGCTGGCACTTATGAATACGGTGATGGCTCTGCAGTATCGAAGCCGGCTGTAACGATCTCGGATATCGTCCTGAAGGACAGCAATGCAGCATATCCGACGATCCAAAACAACGGTGGTTCGAATGCAAGCATCAAGGCTGACAACGTCAAGTCCTTCACAGTAACGCTTAACTACGGTGGAGTAACTGCTTCCATCAAGGTTAACGTGAAGAACTAATCACCGTACTACCCAAAACACGTTTCAGGTCTCTGACCTGAAACGTGTTTTTCTTTTTTCGGATCGAATCATTCCTTCAATCAATGCAAGAAATTTGCATGACACGAAACTTCCTGCTGTCTGGCGTCGTCTATATAGTGGGAGGATGAGATCATGAAGAAGAGATTGAAGGCTGTATCCATCATCGTGATCCTGGCCATGCTGTTTCCGTTTGCCTCTTTTGCAGCGGATGAAGCCAAGGATCCGAATGCAGGGTTGGTTAATCATGTGATCAACCTGGAAGGTCAGAGCAAGATGACCGTTTATGACCTGATGTTGTTCCCTACAACCCAGGGCAATCAATTGGTCTTTAAGGCGGACATCTACAATGCAAGCAATAATGAACTGTCATTCAACTACTATTGGCTTCGCGTATTAACGAAGCAAGGTACCCGGCACAATGTCACCTTGATCAACAATGATCAGGGTACAACGGTACCCCCGCATACCACCAGGACGTTCATTTTCACCTCCCAGGTAGGAGATCAGGTGAAACTGTCCGATATCTCGTTGCAGGCGATTCGCTGGAATTTCTCAGTGGCGGGATATGAACAACATCTGGGTACGGTCTCCGTAACCGAGCAATATGATCCCACGGTATCCTGGACGGCTGGCAAACGGATCACGATCGACAATTCGCCGATCCTGTTTACAGGTGAGAGCTATCAGGCGGTGGCATTGGACAAGGAATACAGGCTCAAGATCGATCTGAAGGCCAGAAATAACGGCAAATTCAGCGTGAAGATACCTGCTTATACCTATTATGTGCAAACCGCAAACGGGCTATTATATCCGGCTGAACAGACGGAAGCGGATGTGAGCGTGCTGCCGAACAGCGACAACACGATCAAGCTTCAGGCCACGGTGCCGAACACGGTGGATCCGAAGAATCTGAATCTGGTCATCGTGACGAAGACGGATCAGCAAGTTCTGCCGCAGATCATCATGAAGCTGCCCAAGGAATTCACAGAGATCATCGAAGAAGATGTTGTCGAGTACGAGCGGCATGAATACAAGACCGATCATGGCGTGTATACGGTCATTCTGAAGAACCTGCAGCGCTTGCCGAACAACGAGACAGACATCATCAGCGTGGAAGTGGAGCTCGCCAATCTGGTGAATGAGATGGCACTGCCCAATATCGAGCTGACCGCCACGATGGAATTGGACAAGATCCAGCTCAAACCGGCGGAGATTGAAGGCGTCCGTATCGACAATAACCTGAACATCAAGAAGGGCAAGTCGGTAACCTTCATCTTCAATACGGAGATCCCGTATAACTTCGAATTCGATGATTTCCTGATCCAACTGAAAGAGAAGCGTGAGAATGAATCGGTGCCGATCGTGAAGTTCGCGAATACTTCCGACCAGTTCAGCCTGGAGTACGCGGATGTGATCAACACCAATACCACCGGCAAGATGAGCAAGGTTCAGGTGGTGGACTACCATAAGTACAATGCTTCCGAGAACGATATCCTGTACACATCGGTCGTCATGACGAACATGGAACCGAGGTTCGCCACACTCGAGCAGCTGGTCGGATTCTACAAGATTAATGGCAACATTTACTTCCCTGCTGAGATCGTGGACAATAAAGTATTGACGATGCCGTCTGGCAAAGCCCTGATTCCCGTCACGACGGAGATCCCGAAGGATTTCGAGGTGGAATCGGTCGAGCTGGTGCTTGGCACGCAGCTGAGTGACAAGGAATCGTACAAGCAGGCTTACTTGCTGAGGGTTCCGAAGGATGTGGAGGAGGTCAAGGAAGAATTCCAGGATCTCAAGGTGGCCAACTACACCCTGTCGATGGATGATGTGAGGTTGTATATCAACAACGGCGCCGCTTCCCTGAATTTCGAGTATGAGCTGTCACGCGTTGTGTATCAGCATGAACTCGCCAACCACAAGATGAGGTTTGTCATCGTCGCTGTTGACAAACGCTTCGAGGCAGATATCGTTCTGGGCAAGGATATGAAGGTTGGCTCGGGCAAGTATGAGCTTCCGATACCGGGTGATGTCCGGACGGCGGTAGGTACGAACGGCTATCACATCGAGATATACGATGTCTTCGGAGACGCCAGCAGGCAGTTGCTGAAATCGAAGAAAATCTTCAGCTGGTACTCGAACACCCCGTTGCCAACGTATTAAGGACGGGCGAGCCAGGCCAATAAAAATGACGGGGACCGATAGGATCCCCGTCATTTTTCATACAGGCCGTTTCTTGACGATCAGGAAGAAGCTCCGTCCTGCATCAAGCGCTCCAGGGCATTGCGATCATCAGGATATTGTCCGATGAATTGCTGATACAACTCCTCGTTCAGGACGCCTGACCGGATCTGAGCGGACAGATACAACCGCAGAATCTCTCGGGTTTGACTCATGTCGAGCGGAGCAACATGCTGTTCCAGGACGGATATCGTCTTCGTGTAATCACCGCGATAGTAATAGATGTCCGCGATGATGTGCGCCACGGTGTCTGTGATGGTGAACTCCCTGCCCGGCAATTGCTCATCCGGCAGCGCTTCGATCTTCGCAACCTGACGCTTCATCGTCTCGTAGAGTTCGATCGCCTGATCCCAACGGACAGGATCCTCGTTCATCTGATACTGCTGCATGCCGAGCTGATGCAGGAGGGTGATCGTGCTTTCATACATGGTCAGGTTCCAGGGGAACCTCTGCAGCCAATACATCGAGACATCTGCCGCGCCCTGGATGTCCGCTTTTTTGATATAGTTGTTAATTTCGAATTCGGGTATCCCGATGAAATGTCCATCCACCGTTTTCAGACGATCGATATAGTGCTGAGCGTGGTCGAGGAATGTCTCATCCTGCGAATAATCATAGAAAGCTTGCAGCAGCGAGATCGTCCCGAGCAGATAATGCGGATGGTTCGGCTTCATGTCCAGGATCCTGTAGAAGGTATTCAACGCTTCATCGGCGGGGATCGTTTCGTTCAGTTCCTCAATCGTATGGGTGAACAGTTTGTTGGCATATACCGATCGGGCCGCGAAGAACAGGATGATGACCGCCAGGATCGACATGGATCCCAGATAAGCAAGCTTGAATAAGGATCGCTGCGGCTTGTGTTTGCCTTTATGCTTCACTTCAGGTACAGCCTCGGTAGTGCGGGAGCTCATGATGCCCAGACATAAGAAGACGAACCCGCTCACATACAGGAATTCCATATTAAAGTCCACAAGGCTGTGAAGCAGGATGCTGCTGGCGAACACGAAGAAGACAAACCGGTATGGGTACCCCGGGTCGCTGACGCGATTCCGGATGAACCGGATATAGACAAAGGCCAGAAAAGCCAGCAGGAGGATGAGCCCGACCATCCCGGTCTCTATCGCATGATTGAGATAATAGCTATGCGGATCCTTGGTGACATACGGATTGCTCTGGTATTCCTCGTACAAGGAATTCCATGCTCCGCCGCCGGCCCCCGTCAGCGGATAATCCTCGATGATCCGGAATCCGTCCTTATAGAAGGTGATCCGCTCCAGCACGCTGTGTTGACGCAGATTGATATTGCCCAGCCGTTTCTCAAGCGGATCCGGCAACAGGCGGATGAGATGTTCGTTGGTCAGGGCGATCGCGCCCAGGATCACCATCAGGATGCTGGCGACCGGAATGATGTATCTGGCATAGGAACGGAAGGAACGATGGGTCAGCCGTTCTTCCAGCAACTTGTCGAAGCGGGGCACGAGATAAACCGACACGATCATGTACAGCGCAGAAGCCACAAGCAGGATCAACCAACCGAGCAGATAGGACCCGAACTGAAAGTCCGTCTGCTGCCGGATGCCGATCCTGGAGATGAAGGGATAGATGCCCAGGGTCATGACGGCGGCCAGAACGGACATGACGAGATATTGAAGCTGCTTGATAAACGGCATGACGAACAGGATCAGCAAATACAGGATGACGAAGATCAGGTAGCCGGCGCGGGAATAGGTCAGGATCAGGGACAGCAGCGCCGGTATGACAAGGAACGAGCTGAAGAACCGATATACCCGATGCTCCGTCGTGACCGTCAGATAGCTGGTCACGAAGAAAAAGGCGATCATCAGCGCCGCGTACGTATTCGGATAGAGCAGAGGCGAGAAGATCCGGTAATCGCCGATCGAGTAAACGACGGAGTTGGCGACGAAGCTTGTCCCCAGCCACTCGCTGAGGGTAAACAGGATCAGGATGTATCCGTTCAGAAGCAGGATGAAGATAAACGGACGCAGGGTGTTCTTCGCCATGGTGAAGTAGTACCCGACGAGAAACAGGGCGACGTTAAAGAACTGGATCCAGATGCTGTGAATCGTGCTCTGCACAGAAGCGGCAGAGCCTAACGCGATGATGAAGCTGACGGGCAGCAGCCAGGCCAGGACATGGAACCAGTCCCGGCCTGTGATCAGTTGCTCGTGACGATACAGATAAGCAGCGAGCAGGATGATCAGGATCGAGGCGAAGATGAACGATACGTAAAGCGGAATCTCCAGATGAAGCTCATGACCATTGGCGACTCCCATGTAAAATGGCGCCACGATGAAAAACAGCGACAACAACACGAGCACCGTTGTAAAGAGCGGATGGTGGTTCTTGAACAGTTTGATCATTCCCGTATCTCCTTGTAGATTAGTCCCTGGCGAAATGGATCACAAGCTGATCGATCTGATCGCCTTCCTCCGGATGCTGGCCGACGAAGTCCTGATACATCGCTTCGTCAGGCTGACCCAGGAGGATCAAGGTGGCAAGATAGGCTCTGGTGATGCTGATGTCCAGTTCGGATGAAGCGGCGGAGCCTGTTGCGTAAGGCCGCAGGAGATCGGCGGCTTGCTGATACTGACCGCGCAAGAGATAGACCTGCGCGATATTATGCGCGATATTGGGGTTCACATCGAATTCCTTGCCCGGCAATTGATTCTCCGGGAGATGGTTCAGTTGCTCGATGCGCGCCAGGATCTCCTCATAATAGCCGAGCGCCTGATCCATGTAGGCATCCCGGGTTGACGATTCAGATTCGTTGGCCAGCTGGAGCTTGACGCTGATCATCGTGTCGTACAGCGTGATATTCCATGGGGCCTGCTCCAGCATGGCTTCCAGGACGTTTGCCGCTTCTGCCCAGTCGTTCTTGTGCAGGTAATACTGCAGCCTGGCATCCCATGCGACCTGATTGACGGGTTCACGCTTCAGCAGTTGATCCACCGTCTTGAGGAATTCGTCCGCATATTGCTCATCACCGGTCTGACGATAGACTTCCAGCATCAGCCGGGCCCGGTAGCCCAGATAGTCCGCATGCTGGAACTGCCTGATCGCCCGATCGAGCGGTGTCTGGATCTTGTCCAGCTGGCCTTGGCGGGAATTGCCCAGGGCTTCGACATAATGGTTGGCTGCTGTCTGGAAGCGGACCGAAGTGACCAGCATCACCAGAGACAGACCGATCACAAGGGCAGGCATCAACCATCGCTTCCACCCGTTTGTGGTCAGTGAGGCTGCTGAAGCCATGACCGTCCCCGATACGCCAGTCAGAACACCCAGACACAGGAAGACGAGACTGCCGATATAGACGAACGACATGTCGAAATCGATCAGGCTGTGCAGCAGGATCGCGATCGTGAAGATGAAGAACACGACGGACAGATTGCTGTTCCGGTCAGTTCCATGAATGCGATGATAGCGCAGATATCGCCAATAAACAACGGCAATGAATGCTAACAGGACGATCAGCCCGACGCTGCCCGTCTCGATCCAGTGCTGGATAAAGTAGCTGTGAGCCTGGGTGGTCGAATAAGGGTTGTTCTGATAATGTTCATACAGCTGCGCCCAGGCGCTGCCGCCAGCCCCGAAGACGGGATAGTCCCGGATGATCTTCATCGAGTCGCGGTAGAAGGTCGCCCTTTCGAGCACGCTGTGCTGATCCAGATTGATGTTCGAGATTCTCTGCTGCAAGGACTCCGGCAACAGCTTGACCGCGCTGGTCTCCAGCAGGAGGAAGGCCAGCAGGCAGCCGCATGCCACGCCGATGACGGGAATGAGATATCGGGATGCCCTCTTCACATCGATTCGAGTCAGTCCGGCTTCCAACCTCGGGTTGATATACCGGTTCATCACGTGGGCGAAGCCGGCAAAGAGCAGAGATGCTCCCAGCACCACCGCAACCCCCGCCAGATACCTGCCTGCCACGGGCTGCTCAAACTGTTGCAGGCCGATGTCCGACAGGAAAGGTGTGCAGAGGAAGCTGATCAGACCGGCCGCGACGCTGTAGATGACGAAGATCAGCTGATGACGGAACGGCAGCAGGAACAGCAGGACAAAGGCGATGACAGGCAGCATGACCAGACCGCCGCGCGAGAAGGTCAGGATCAGCGAGAGAAAGGTCGGGACGATCATCGCTGCCGTGATGATCTGCACGATCCGCTGATGGGAACGGATCAGCAGATAGAGCGAAGCAAGCAACAGGGCGATCAGAAAGGCGGCATAGGCATTGGCGTATTGGAAGACGGAAGTCAGTCTCAGGCGCCCCGGCTCCAGGGTGACCGCATCGCGATAGATGTGGGTCCCGAACCAGTTCAGGAAGCCGAAGATCACGATCACATACCCGACACCCATGATCGCTGTCGCCAGCACGGCCGATCCCTTGTCAGATCGCGCCAGGAAGATGGCGAACATGAAGAAGAAGGCGTACATGCACTGGATGACGATCGCATGGATCGTCTGGGAGGTGGACACCGCAGATGCCCACAGGGTGATCAGATAAGTGACCGGGAGAAGCCAGACCAACACCAGCGGGATCGCGGTTCCCCGAAGCAACGCGAGCTGGCCTCTGACGAGCAAGAAGCAGCCGAAGCACAGGCTGAGCAGAAAGGTGAAGATCAGCGCTGCATAGATCGGCTGATTGAAGATGTAGGCGGACAGATTGTTGCGCACCCCTCCATTGAACAGGGCCTTGAAGAAAGGGGCAACACCGAGATAGGCGATGATGGATGCGGCGATGAGCCAGAATGCGTATTGATTCGAATTGGCCTGGACGTTGACAGATGCATTTTTTGCTTTGGACATGATCAATTTCACCTGTAAGTTAGTATCTCTTACATTTTATCAGATGATGGCGGGATGAAGAAGTAAAGAATGGTTTTCATCCACTGATGATTGTTAATATATGTAGAATGATAGCGAATGAGGCTGAGATTTGTTACAATGATTTCGATTGAATATCTGGCAAAGGGATGCAGTCTATGAATGTATCGATCGTGATACCGAACTATAATGGAGAGAAGTATATAATAGATTGTATCGCCAGCGTCTATCATCAAATCGATCATAAACCGAACATCATCGTGATTGACAATCACTCGACTGATACCAGTGTGCCCCTGATCAAGACGCATTATCCGGATATTACCCTCATCGAGAACAGCGAGAATGTGGGATTCGCCGCGGCGGTCAACCAGGGTATACGCGCCACCAATGCCCGCTATGTCATTCTTTTTAATAATGATGCCTTCGCGAGAGACGGATTCGTCGAGGCCTTGGTCGCATGCATGGAGACCGATCCCGAGATCTTCTCGGCGGGAGCCAAGATGCTTCGTCACTCGGAGCCCGGCATCATCGACACGGCCGGTGATGAGCTGACCATCCTGGGTTGGGCGTACAAGACCGGAGACGGTCAGCCAAGCGACAGATACGAAAGGCAGCGGAGGATCTTCAGCGCTTGCGCCGGAGCGGCGATCTACAGGAGGCAGGTATTCGAAGAGATCGGCTATTTCGATGAGCGATTCTTCGCCTATCTGGAGGATGTGGATATCGGTTTCCGCGCCAATCTGCACGGGTACAAAAATGTGTTCTGCCCGGCCGCGGAAGTGGAGCACATCGGCAGCGCGACCAGCGGAAGCAAGTACAATGACTTCAAGGTCCGGATCTCGGCCAGGAACAATATCTGGATGTTGGCGAAGAATTATTCAAAGTGGATGTTGGTTAGTAATTTCATTTTTATAATCATTGGATTTATGATAAAGGCTGTATTTTTTATATGCAAAGGTTTCGGAAAGGCATATTTAGAAGGACTTATAGATGGTGTTCGTCATATATCTGCAATAAAAAATAATCAATCAGAATATAAAATGAAGATATTTGAAATTGAAAAAATGCTCATCATTAGTACTGCAAAATACATTAGAGATAAACTTATAAGATTGATAGGGGCAAATGTGAGATGAAGGTACTGTTAAGAAACAGAAATCTAATCAGGCAGCTGACCAAACGGGAAATAGCAGCGCGCTATAAAGGTTCTTACTTTGGAACCTTATGGACGGTATTGGTTCCATTGTTTATGATGGTTGTTTATACATTTGTTTTTAGCGAAATTTTTAATGGTAGATGGTCCATTGAAAGCACCAACAAAGCAGAGTTTGCCTTGATTATTTTTTGTGGAATGAGTGTGTTCAATTTTTTCAGTGATTGTATTGCAAGAGCACCAGGTACAATTGTTTCAAATCCCAATTATGTAAAAAAAGTTGTTTTCCCATTAGAGATTCTTACAGTCGTTAATTCTTTATCCGCATTAGTACTACTCTTAATTAACATTATCATCCTTACCTTGGGGTTATTATTGTTTACGGGCACAATTCCTCTTTCAATTATATATTTACCACTAGTCGTATTTCCGTTATTCCTGTTATCTATAGGTCTTGGATGGATGCTATCCTCCTTAGGAGTGTACATTCGTGATATAAATCACTTCGTGAATATAATAATCAGTGCATTGATGTTCTTGAGTCCAATTTTTTACTCGTTAGATAATGTGCCAGAAAAATATAGGATTATATATAGGCTAAATCCACTGACATATTGTGTAGAAGATATGAGATCCATATTTATTTGGGGCGAACAACCTGACTGGTTGTGGCTAGGAGTAAGTCTGATAGTAGATTTAGCAATTTTTATTTTGGGGTATTTATGGTTTAAAAAGACAAAAAGGGGTTTTTCAGATGTCCTCTGAAACAGCGATAAAGGTAAAAAACATAACGAAAAAATATCATATCTATGAGAAACCCTTAGATAGATTAAAGCAAATATTATTTAGGGGTAAAAGGAACTTCTATAGGGAATTTACTGCGTTGGATAATGTATCGTTTGAAGTCAGTAAGGGAGAAACTGTAGGGATAATCGGACGGAACGGTTCGGGAAAGAGTACACTATTGCAGATCATCACGCAGACCTTATCACCAACAAGTGGAAGTCTCGAGGTTAATGGAAGAATTTCTGCATTGCTCGAATTAGGAAGCGGGTTTAATCCTGAATTCACAGGAAGAGAGAATGTCCTGTTAAATGGTGCAATTATGGGTTTTGATGAAAAGGAAATGACATCGCGCATGGAGGAAATTGAAAGATTCGCCGATATAGGTGATTTTATCGATCAGCCCGTCAAGCTATATTCATCGGGTATGTTTGTTCGTTTGGCATTTGCATGTGCGATAAATGTTGATCCTGATATTCTCATTGTTGATGAAGCATTGGCTGTAGGTGACATGCAGTATCAACTGAAGTGTATTGAGAAAATGAAGGATTTTAAAAAGCAAGGAAAGACGATACTATTTGTTAGCCATGATACGTATTCCATTAGAAATTTTTGTGATCATGCGATTTGGTTAATGGACGGAAAAATATATTTACGCGGTAATGTCAATCATGTAACAAGTGAATATGAAGACTATATGAAGACTGTCAGTGATGTACCTAAGATAGATCAAACAGAGAATCAATTAAATATTCTAAGTATTGATGGTGTTCAGTTTAGAAACAATGCCGGGGAATACACAAACGAATTTCAATTTGGTGAAGATATTCATATTGAAGTTCATTATACACTTTATCAACCATATGAAGGAATTGTTGGCGGTGTCCACATTTTTGATCGTGAACATAGATCCGTATGTGCGTTAAACACAAAGATGGATAAATATCGGTTGCCAAGTAAAGCAGGCAAATATAAACTTGTTATATCCTATTCAAATGTAAATTTGCTAAGTGGTTCATATTTCATTGATGTTGGTTTCTTCGAGGCATCGGGTGTAGTAAGATTGGACTATCGGGCTAAACTTAGCTCATTCCGTGTTTATTCAGATATTTATGATGCTGAGGGTTTGATAAAAATACAACATCAATGGCGTGTAGAAAGTGGTGGTTAAGTTGAAATATGACCTCAACTTAAATTTAAGTTTAGGAAGTTCTCACACCTTGATATTGAATCATATTCATAGCGGATCGGTTGTGCTGGAATTTGGACCCGCGACTGGATATATGACAAAATACATGACCGAGCAATTAAATTGTCAGGTGTATTGTGTCGAAATAGATGCCGAAGCAGCTGAAAAAGTAAAAAAATATGCCACGAAAGTTATTATAGGAGATATTGAGGATTATAATTGGCTCGAGGAACTGAAAGATCTTAAATTTGACTATATATTATTTGCCGATGTATTAGAGCATCTATACAATCCTTGTGAAGTTTTGAAAAAAGCTACCATGTTTCTCCAAGATGATGGTGCCGTGATCACTTCAATACCAAATATTTCTCACAATGCCATAATAATGAAATTATTAAGTGGGGACTTTTCCTATCGGGAAACCGGACTGCTCGATAACACACACATTCGTTTTTTTGCTAAGAAGAATGTACTGGCGTTGCTAGAACAAGCAGGATTGGTTCCTGTCCAATGGATGGCAACCATGTATAGACCTGAAAATACAGAATTTCAACAGCTATATGGAGAATTACCTCCATATATACACAAGTTTCTTGAAACGAGAGAAGATGGACATGTCTATCAATATGTAACTGTCTCGAAGAAAGCGAAAACTTCTCTTCAAAAAATTGATACGAAAATTGCCGAGAATTACCTTGATTATAACTATCTTCAGGTTTTTTGGGAAGAAAACGGGCAATATTCAGAGATGGCTTCTGTTAAAACAAGATTAAAGGGGGATGGAAATCGACAGAGATTACTAATAGATCTTCCAAAAGAAACATCGGGAAGGATACGGATTGATCCAGTCAACGTTCCTGGGATAGTTTCCATATATCACATTAAAGTAGGCGATAAAAATTATAGTGTAGAAAATAACTTTCAAGGAATAACTTTTAGTGATGATATTATCGTTATGAAGGATGAGGCACTCGACCTTATTGTGCAAAGTTTCGATCCTCAAATCTTTATTGATGTTGAACAAAGTATTAATCAAATAGTTATCGATTTGAGTTTTCATTATTACTCTTATGATATTATCAGTTTATTGCAAAGCAGGCTGATCAATGCGAAGAAAAATCAAGAGATTCTTGAGGCTAGGATAAAGAAATTGGAATCCAATATTAATAACTAAGTTTACCGGATGCCTTGTTTAGGGGCTGATAGTTACAGTTGTTTTGCCATATGCACGCCAAAACAGCCGTGCGTAGTCCGACATCAAAAGTTATAGGTGGTAAAAAATGAACTCGAATATTATCTGTGATATTATAATCCCCGTTTATAATGCGCTGGATGATTTAAAAGAGTGCATTGCATCAATTCTTAAATACACTGATAAAAAACATCGAGTGATCGTTATAAACGATTGCAGTCCCGATCCCCAGGTTAAGGTTTTTTTAAATTCATTAAAATATGACAATATTATCATTTGTGATAATCCAAAAAATCTTGGATTTGTTGGAACTGTCAATGTTGGAATGAGAAAATCATCAAATGATGTCGTTTTATTGAATAGCGATACGATTGTTACCAAAGGATGGTTGGATAAGCTTATTGCAGCAGCATATTCCAATGCGAGTATTGCCACTGTTACGCCTTTTACCAACAATGGGACTATTTGTTCAATACCGAGATTTAATGAAGATAATCCATTGCCATCTGGTCATACAATAGATACATTTGCTGAGATGGTAGAAAAGGTCTCTCAAAAGTTATATCCAGAAATCCCGACCGCAGTTGGGTTTTGTATGTATATTAAGAGAGAGATTATTGACAAGATTGGATATTTTGATGAGGAAACATTCGGAAAGGGTTATGGAGAAGAGAATGATTTTTGCTGTCGTGCTTTAGAATACGGATATACACATATACTCGCTGACGATACTTTTATATATCATAAAGGTTCTATGTCATTTCAAGGAGCGAAGGCAGAACTAGTTAACAGAAACCTGGGCAAACTTAACAAAAGGTATCCGAATTATGAAAAAAATGTTCACGATTTCATCTTCAGAAGAAATCCTTTGCGAAAAATTCACGAAGTCATTAGAGCAAGTATTCCTCTTTATGCAAATGCAAGCAAAAAAAATATACTTTTTGTTCTCCATAATTTCTTTGATGAGCCATTCAATTTCCCGATTGGCGGAACAGAGTATCATGTTAAAGATTTAGTCTCCCGAATGAAGGGATATGACTGTTTTGTACTTGTTTCAAATACTGAAAGCTTGGTTCTGAAACAGTATCGCAATGGAAAGTTAATCAGTAAAATGCGTTTTGAGTTAATGAATAAAATACACATAAACAGCTTTCATAGCTCTGAATATGCATCGTTAGTTGAAAAAATAATGGTCCAGTTTAATATTGGATTGGTTCATGTGCATCAGCTGATAATGCATACTTTTGATATCCCTTTTGTTGCGAAAAAGTTAGGGATACCAGTTGTTGTATCAATCCATGATTTTTATTACTTTTGCCCGAAAATTAATCTTTTGGATCTGGATAACAAGTACTGCAAGGAAACAAGATCAGTGTCAAAGTGCACATCGTGTTTAGCAGCAACCCATGGATTCCACAATTATTTTCTAGACACTTGGAAAAAGCATGTTTCAGAAATGTTCAGATATGTGGATCTTTTTATAGTTCCTTCCAACTCAACGAAAAAGTTATATGATGAAGAATATCCCGAGATTAAGGATAAATTGTTTGTAATTCCACATGGAATTGATATGGTGGATGATTCAGAACGCACACGTCAGGTAGCAGGACATCCGAAAGGGAAACTTCGAATTGGTTTTATTGGAGGACTTTCCCCGACTAAGGGCAGCGACATCATATTTAAAGTTGTTACAAAGATGCCCAAAGATAAATATGAATGGCATCTGATTGGAGGAATTGGTGATCAGAGATTAAATTTGTTGAAACAAGATAACGTCATAAAATATGGTGAATATGAGAGGGATGATCTGAGCAGAATTATTCAATCTTTAAATTTGGACATAATCGCGCTATTATCGCCCTGGCCAGAGACTTATTCATACACTTTATCAGAGGCTTGGAAGAATGGAATTCCGGTTCTGGTTACACCAATTGGAGCACTTGGTGAACGTGTACTTGAAAGCAAAGCAGGATGGGTAACCAAAGGATTGGATATTCAGGATATATTGATTACATTTGAAGATCTCTCGAATCTAACTGTACAGGAGTTGGAAGAAGCAAGAAAAAATGTAGCCAATTTAACTTTGAAAAGCTTGGACGAAATGGTTGCTGAATACAACGAGATATACTCAAAATATTACAAGGATATTCAATTTGGTGAGGAACTTAGGGGGCTTGATTCGAGAGATTTACTTGATGCAATTAACTATTACCTTCCCAAAAATGATGATGTCATAACGTATGCGGAAGAACTCAAGGCAGAAATTGACGAGATAAAGTCTACAATTGGCTGGAAAGTTCTTAATAAACTCCGAGAGAGGAATAGCTTCTTGTTGAAACTCGGAAAAAAAATGATTTATCTAGCTCTTAAATATAATATTAAGTACTTCAGAAAATAGGGTGCCAATAATGAGATGTGCTATAAGGTATGTACTTCCTATAATTATGATTCCATTGTTGCTAGTAGGGTGTGTCGATACTTCGCAGAATCGGGGAACATTTTATATCACTCCTATAATTGATGGAGTGGGATTATGTGATGAGGCAGTGGAGCAGACATCACAATTTCAGTCCGCAGTTGAGGCAATTGAATGGTGTGTCAATAATGGATTTAATAGTTCAGAGTTATTAAGCAGACTGTTGGATAGTTTGGAACCCGGAGGGCCAAGTGGTAAGGTTCAGGTGGGCTATCAAGTCGGCATCCCTTTATTGGGCTTATATGAGAACCGAGATGGTCAGTGGGTATTAAATGAACGAAAGTTAGACAATTTCATTGATACCATTGTGGACACTGAACGTCCTGTTGTTCTATACATTATGGCCAATCACTTTGATACCTCCGGACCTTTGTCTATGGAGTTGGCGCAGAATCCAGAAAATTTGATGTTGCTAAAAAATGGACAACCCCCTTCAGATAATTATTTTGGGAATTCTGTTATTCCTTTTACATTGTTAACTGATGAAAGCATACCAGTAAACCATTATCGTTTTAATGCTCTGAGACGACTGGGCGAAAAAATATCGAATTTGCCTCAGGATGTTCAGCAACGAATTATTGGTATTACCATGGCGGGAGAAGTACATCATTTATACCCCGACTTTACAAATGGCGGTGGTCGGTTCGATGACATTATGGTGACTGACTATAGCTCCAATTCGATCGAGGGTTTCCAGGACTGGTTACGCGACAAATATGGAACGATAGATCAGTTAAATCTAGAGTTAGGATCACATTATTCGTCATTTGGAGAAATAAATCCTCCAAGCAAAAATATTCATACAGATCAACTTGAAGCTTTTACGGATCATTACGATTCATATGCTGCGGGTACAATGACAATTTCCGGATGGCTATGGGATCCTGAATCAAAAATTGACCAATTGAAACTTTATGTGGATGGGGTAGAAATTGGCTATGTTCAATATGGATATAACCGTCTCGATGTGTATCGATCACTCGAAGAAGTGACTAGTCCCAATGTCGGATTTCGTTATGATCTAGATTATCGCGAAATAGACCCTGGACATCATAATGCCCAAATTGTTGCGGTCTCTAATGGAAAATTGTACTTAATGGATCAGGTTGAATTTGTTATCGTTGATCGTTATCAAGGGACTCCTGCTCCGCTTCCAGAGAGCGAGCGCCAATTTTTTGACATTAATGAGATTCAGGGTGTGCAACATTGGTTGGATAATCCTAAGCCTTTGACTGCGCTATATTACAATCCACTGGCCCGTGAATGGGATGAATACAGGGACCAGCAAGTGACCGATTTCATTAGATATTTTTATGATGTCGCCATCGATTCTGGTTTACCAAAATCAAAGCTTTTTACGCATCAGATTCTACCCCAGATGAACTCTTCTTGGAATACAAAACTGTTTATGGGGGAACAATCGATCAGTGATCAGGTGCCGTATAATCTGGGCATTAATCTTTATGGCGGAGCTACTAACAGCGATGTTATGTGGGAATATCTAGATAGTCGAACAATGGGGAAAGACTTCGGTGTTCCTGAATATCACATTCAACAGTGGAAATCACCACATGTAGCAACTGAGGCATTTGAATCTCACTATAACAATGGCACTTTATTTGTTAGTCCTTATTTTATGACCATTGTTCCAGACTCACTAAGAAAAGAAGAGACCGGGACGCTTGTGATGTTTGTCATAGAGCCAGATAACCGAAAAGAAGGATCCAATTTACTTTACAATTCAATCGTGGAATTTGCAAAGAAATAAGGATAAGTGAACGTATTATACTGAGGTTAAAGTATATTAGGAGGGCATACGATGAAAGGCATTATACTGGCAGGAGGGACAGGCTCTCGATTATTTCCACTGACCAAAGTGACTAACAAGCATTTGTTGCCTGTAGGAAAATATCCGATGATCTTCCATGCAATTCAAAAATTGAAGGAAGCCGACATTCAGGATATCTTGGTCGTGACAGGAAAGGAGCATATGGGGGATGTTGTCAACCTGCTTGGCAGTGGAAAAGAGTACGGTGTAGTTTTTACGTATAAGGTTCAGGATGAAGCAGGAGGCATCGCTCAGGCTCTTGGTTTAGCCGAACATTTTGTTGGTGGAGATCAGATGGTCGTCATTTTGGGAGACAACGTCTTCCAGGACAGTATTGTTGAGTACGTTCAAAACTTCCGCAAACAGGGAAGTGGAGCAAAGATATTAATCCAGAAGGTAAATGATCCTCAACGTTATGGCGTTCCTGAATTGGACGGCGACAAGATCGTTTCAATTGAAGAGAAGCCTAAACAACCAAAGAGCAATTATGCGGTTACGGGAATATATATGTATGACGCCAAAGTTTTCGACATTATTAAAACCCTGAAACCCTCCGCTCGTGGTGAGCTTGAAATAACGGATGTCAACAATGCTTATATCAGGCTAAATGAGCTGACATACGATATACTCAAGGGCTGGTGGACGGATGCTGGAACACATGCTTCATTAGCGAGAGCAAACGAACTAGCCAAGGATATCGATTTCGGGGATATTTTTAATAAACGACAATAGGAGTTTGGTTACAATGAACATAATTCCGACCAAGATGGATGGCGTCGTGCTGATCGAGCCCAAGGTCTTCGAGGACAATCGGGGCTTCTTCATGGAAAGTTACAACGAGCGCCTGTTCGCAGAGCACGGGATCACGGTTCGCTTCGTGCAGGACAATCATTCGATGTCCGCGGAAGCGGGAACCTTGCGCGGGCTTCATTATCAACTGAATCCGATGGCTCAGACGAAGCTGGTCCGGGTGCTGCAGGGGGCGATCTATGATGTCGTGCTCGATCTTCGCAGGGATTCGCCGACCTTCGGGCGATGGGAGGGCTTCATCCTCAGCGCGGAGAACAGAAGGCAGCTGCTCGTGCCGAAGGGGTTCGCCCATGGCTTCTGCACGCTGACGCCCCATACCCATGTCCTCTACAAGGTGGACGAATACTATTCGCCGGAGCATGATCGGGGTATCCTGTGGAACGATCCCGAGCTCGCCATCAACTGGCCGTGCTCCGCACCGATCCTGTCCGCCAAGGACCAGAGGCATCCGTTATTCAGAGATGCGGAATACAATTTCTGACGAAAGAGTGGATCGATGATGAAGATACTGGTGACCGGCGGAGCCGGGTTTATCGGAAGCAATTTTATCCATTACATGCTGGAGCAGCATCCGGATTATGTCATCATCAACCTGGATAAGCTCACCTATGCGGGCAATCTCGAGAATCTGCAGGGCATCGAGAACCGGGCGAATTACCGCTTCATCCGGGGCGATATCCTGGATCGGGAGCTGCTCACCCCGCTGTTCCAGGAAGGCATCGATGCGGTGATCAATTTCGCGGCGGAGTCGCATGTCGATCGCAGCATCATGGAACCGGATATTTTCGTGAAGACCAATGTGCTCGGCACCCAGGTGCTGCTCGATCTGGCGAGGACCCACGGCGTGCGGAAATATGTACAGATCTCGACGGATGAGGTGTACGGCACGCTCGGTCCGGAAGGACTCTTCACCGAGGAGACGCCGCTAGCTCCGAACAGCCCGTACAGCTCCAGCAAGGCGGGCGCGGATATGCTGGTTCGAGCCTATCACGAGACGTTCGGGCTTCCCGTCAACATCACGCGATGCTCGAACAACTATGGTCCATACCAGTTTCCCGAGAAGCTGATCCCGCTCATGATCAAGAACGCGCTGGCGGACCAGCCACTGCCGGTCTATGGCGATGGCTCCAATGTGCGCGATTGGCTGCATGTGGAGGATCATTGCCGGGCGATCGATCTGGTCCTGCATCATGGGCGGGACGGCGAGGTGTACAATGTCGGCGGCAATAACGAGCGCACGAATCTGGAGATCGTGAGGACGATCCTGCAGCATCTGGGCAAGCCGGAATCGTTGATCCAGTTCGTGCAGGATCGTCCGGGACATGACAAGCGCTACGCGATCGATGCGACGAAGATCCGCCGGGAGCTGGGCTGGACACCGAAGTATACCTTCGATGTCGGGATCAGGCACACCATAGACTGGTATCTGGAGCACCGGGACTGGTGGCAGCGGATCGTCAGCGGCGAGTACCAGGAATATTACCGGAAGCAATACGCCGACCGATTAGAGGTGTAGGCGCATGAGGATCATCGTGACCGGAGCGGGCGGCCAGCTCGGATGCGATCTGGTGCGGCTCGCGGCGCAACGGGGCTGGGACGTGTATGGCTACAGCCGGGAGGAGCTGGATATCACGGATCTGGAGGCGGTGCGGGAGAGGGTCGCCGCCATCAGGCCGGATGCCATCCTTCACTCCGCCGCCTATACGAAGGTGGATCTGGCGGAGCAAGAGATCGACCTGGCTTATCGGGTGAATGCCCTGGGCACCCGCAATGTCGCCGTCGCAGCGGAGCAGGCGGGAGCCAGGCTGTGCTACATCAGCACGGACTATGTGTTCGACGGGACCTCGAAGGTCCCATATCGGGAGTATGACCGGACGAATCCGCTGAGCGTATACGGCAAGACGAAGCTGGCCGGAGAGAGGCTGGCGGCATCCCTGTCGTCCCGCTACTTCATCGTGCGCACCGCATGGGTGTACGGCAAGCACGGGTCGAACTTCGTCAAGACGATGCTGCGTCTGGCCTCCGAGCAGCGCGAGCTGCGCGTGGTGCATGATCAGATCGGCTCGCCCACCTATACCGTCGATCTGGCGGAGTTTCTCCTGGAACTGGTGCAGACCGAGAAATATGGCCTCTATCATGCGACCAATTCGGGATCCTGCTCGTGGTACGAATTCGCCAGGGCGATCTTCGAGGAAGCCGGCGTGGAGGTGCAGGTGCATCCGGTCAGCACCGCGGAGTTCCCGCGGCCAGCTCCGCGTCCGTCCTATTCCGTCCTGGATCATATGGCGATTCGCGCGAATGGGCTGCGTGATCTGCGCCATTGGCGCGAGGGGCTGCGGGCATACTTCGCTGACAGCTCCGATTGACAGAGACAAACAGGCTGCTTCCATCCTGATACAGGGTGGAGCAGCCTGTTTGCATTTTGTGTGGGAAGGATTTGATAACCGGACAGGATTCATAGATAATAGACCATAAGGCATTCCAGGACATTGCAAGATTCGCCAGAAAGTGAGGTATGACGGATGACCAATCCAACCCGAAATATCGTATGGCAGGAGACGAAGGTGTCGCGGGAGGATCGCTACAGGCTGAACAATCATCGAAGCTGCCTGTTATGGTTCACGGGGTTGTCCGGAGCGGGCAAGTCCAGTCTCGCAACGGCTGTGGAGAAGGAGCTCTATTCCTATGGCATACGGTCCTATGTATTGGATGGGGACAATATTCGGCATGGCCTGAACAGCAATCTGGGGTTTACGCCCGAGGATCGCAAGGAGAACATTCGCCGCATCGGTGAAGTGTCCCGTCTGTTCGTGGACGCCGGGTTATTCGCATTGACGGCGATCATCTCGCCCTATCGGGAAGACCGCCAGATGGTCCGGGAACGGTTCGCGAAGGGTGAGTTTATCGAGATCTATGTGAAGTGTCCGCTGGAAGTTTGTGAGATGAGGGATCCCAAGGGATTGTACAAGAAAGCAAGAAGAGGCGAGATTCAGAACTTCACCGGCATATCCGCGCCTTACGAGGAGCCGTTGCAGCCTGAGATCGTCGTCGAAACGGACAAACAGACCCTCGAACAGTCCGTTGCGCAAGTGATCCAATACCTGAAGGAGCGCCATTATCTGGATTATATACAGGGAGAAGGATGACGGGGGAGCGGGCGGAGGTCCTGTCATCGTTTTTTTCGCGTCCGATCAGAAGGTGACCTTTCCCGACAATTATTGTAATATATTTGATAGTTGAAGCATGGCGGAGTCTATGGTCAAGCGGTCATGCTCTGCCTTCCTTTGTTTCTTTTGTGATGTCAATAGTAAAATCCCCTATGGATGTCGAACCATGCTATAATAGAATCTATCATGAATGAAAATGGTGAATAGGGGAATGGACCTGAGCATCCTGATTGTCAATTACAATACGCGCGAGCTGACACTCGACGCGATTCGATCCGTCTATGCATCGGTGACGAAGTACGCGTATGAAGTGATCCTCATCGACAATCATTCGAGTGATGGTTCGGTTGAGGCGATCAGAAAGGCATACCCGCAGGTGAAGCTGATCGAGAATACCGAGAACGTCGGTTTCGCCCGGGCGAACAATCAGGGCATCAGACAAGCCTCCGGACGTTATGTATTATTGCTGAATTCGGACACGATCATACAGCCGGATACGCTGGAGATCATGCTGGACTTCATGGATCGGCATCCGACGGTGGGAGCGAGCGGCTGCAAGGTGGTGCTGCCTGATGGCTCCCTGGACAAGGCCTGCCGTCGGGGCTTTCCGACACCAGGCGCCTCCTTCTGCTATCTCTTCGGGTTGTCGAAGCTGTTCCCGAAGGTTCCGAGGTTCAATCAATATCAGCTTGGCCATCTCGACCCCGATGAAGAGTATCCCGTGGATTGCCTGGTTGGCGCATTTATGCTGGTCCGGCGGGAAGCCATCGAGCAGGCGGGACTTCTCGACGAGACCTTCTTCATGTACGGGGAAGATATCGACTGGTGCTACCGGATCAAGCAAGCCGGCTGGCAAATCTACTACTTTCCGAAAACCTCCATCGTCCACTACAAGGGAGCGGGGAAGAAACACAAGCCTCCGAAGATCGTTTACGAATTCCATCGGGCGATGATCCTGTTCCATCGCAAGCATTATCACAGGCACTATTCCTGGCTGGTCAATTCCATGGTCTATACGGGCGTCTGGCTGAAATTGATGCTGGCTTTATCCATCAACGCGTGGCGCGGCATTCGCAAGTGAGGTGACAAACGTTGCTCAGACAGAGCCAGTCTTTTTTGTTCCAATTATATGCGTTTGCGGATTTCGTCTGTATCCAGCTCTCTTTCCTGCTCGCTTACTGGCTGAAGTTTGCCAGCGGCTGGCTGCCTGCGGATCCTTCCTTGCCCTTCCGCACCTACTGGATCTATAGCCTGATCTATGGGGTGATCGCACTCCTCGCAGGCTTCTATATGGGGTTATATACATCGAAGCGGAAGAAAAAGTTTTCTTACGAATTGCTCAAGGTCATCCAGACACACCTGATGAGTATACTGCTCCTGCTGAGTGTCCTGTTTCTGATGAAGGAAATTCATATCTCCAGACAGTTCCTGCTGACCTTCCTGCTGGTGACGATCCTGGGAATCACGGCCTACCGCTTCGTGCTCAAAAAATCACTCCGCTACATCAGGCAGAGAGGATTCAACAAGCAGTTCGTGCTGATCCTGGGTGCCGGCTCGGTAGGACGCCGATTCTATGAGAATCTGGAGCAATACCCGGATCTCGGCTTCGAGGTGGTTGGCTTCCTCGATGACAACCTGGTCGAGCATGATGAGCCCTATCGGCACATGAGTCCGATCCTGGGCAAGGTCAGCGAGCTGGAGCAGGTCCTGGAAGAGGTGCTCATCGACGAGGTGATCATCGCTCTGCCGCTCAACGCCCATGACAAATTCGGCGAGATCATCGAGATCTGCGACAAGGCGGGCGTCAAGGCGCTGATCATTCCGGATTACTTCGATGTGCTCCCGGCGCGGCCTTATTTTGACCACTTCGCTGGCATACCGCTGATCAATGTCCGGGACGTGCCGCTCGACGAGATGCGCAACCGGATGCTGAAACGGCTGTTTGACATCGTGTTCTCGCTGCTCGTGCTGATCCTGACGGCACCGCTCATGCTCCTGATCGCCATCGGGGTGAAGCTGTCCTCGCCAGGGCCGGTCATCTTCAAGCAGGAGCGTCTGGGCCGGCATCGCAGGCCGTTCATGATGTACAAATTCCGCACGATGCGCGTGATGAAGCCGGAGGAATCCGATACCGGCTGGACGGTGGCCGGTGACCCGCGCACGACCCGATTCGGCTCGCTGCTTCGCAAGACGAGCCTGGACGAGCTGCCCCAGTTCTGGAATGTGCTCAAGGGCGATATGAGCGTCGTTGGTCCGCGTCCGGAGCGTCCGTACTATACGGAGATCTTCAAGGATGAGATTCCCCGTTACATGGTCAAGCACCATATCCGTCCCGGCATCACCGGTTGGGCGCAGAGCAACGGGTTGCGCGGCGACACCTCGATCGAGCAGCGCATCCAGCATGACCTGTTCTATATCGAGAACTGGACGTTCCTGCTGGATCTGAAGATCATCGTCAAGACGATCTTCAACGGGTTCATCAACAAGAATGCATACTGACGGGCTTGCCGTCGGACAGGCTGTCAACCGAACGCGCAATCCCGTCCATCATCTTCCGCAACGAATGGGAGGATAGCTGAGTATAACTTGTAGAGCAGATAGTCAAGTCTATGGTGGAGGAGATCATAAGTTGAACTGGATGAAGAAGACGGTGCTGCTGGTTGCGGTTTTCGCCCTGGGTGTAGTATCGGGATCGATGATCTGGACTTCCAGCGCGAACAATTCCGGCCTGGTGGATCCGAACCAGCCTGGCTCAGCGAATGACCCGCTTGTCACGAAGAGCTACGTGGATGAAGCTGTGGCCAGCAAGGTGCAGGCAGAGATCGCGAAGCAGATCGACAGCCAGCTGGCTGCGAAGCAGAAGGAACTGGATGCGCAGATCGAGCAGTTCAAGAAGCAGCTGGATGCGCTGTTGGGACAGGCAGGCGGCATGGTGGTCGTGGAACTGCAGCCGAATCAGACCTTGTTCGCCGATCCGGGCACATCGCTCATCGTGCGCAACGGCAAGACGGTGGCGGTCAGCACCGATGCGAACGGCATACCGGATGTGACGGGCGGCAAGGACCTGATGAACGGAACACCGGTGGAGTTGAACCATATGCTGCTCTTCCCGCGTGAAGGCCGCGGCATCAAGAGCACGCATAATACGACGGTGTTCGTCATGGTGACAGGCGGATACAAGATCCTGAACGCCGATGGCACGGTGGCAAGCACATCTGGCGGTTGATCATGGACGATGCATGGAGGCGCAGTTTCCGTCCAATAAATCTTCCCCGAATTGACAACATCTTATACGTCTAACCCGATCTTCGGCGGTCAAACTAATCCTGCGGCAGGTGATCGGCCCTGACCGGGGCGGATGCCATCGACGGCTGTGACGAGCGTTGTCGAAGGCGGAGCCCTCGGCATCCGGTCATATGCGGCAGAACCGTTGAATCAGGGGGTGACGGAGGATGGCGAGAGGTCAATCGGGCAAGAACCGCAAGATCGTACCGGGCTGTGAGAAGGTGATCGACCAGTGGAAATACGAGATCGCGGCAGAGCTCGGATTGCCTGTAGGCCAGAGAGTCGCAGAAGCGAATGTGGAGTTCGCGACTGAGCTGGGCAGCATCCCGGCGACCGCGATTCGTGAGGATTACTGGGGCCATATCGCTTCCAGGGAAGCGGGAGCGGTAGGCGGGCAGATCACGCGCAGGCTCGTGCAGGCGGCGGAACAGGCGTTGCAGGGTTACGCACTGGAATCATAATGCATAGGATAGGATGAGACAGGCTGGGGTGTCCCGAACATGACCGGGATGTCCCAGCCTTTGTGATATGTGACAGGACGGGTAAGTGCACCTGGTCAGGTCATCGGGCGGGAGTGGTTGGCTTGTTGATGGGTCGATGAGGGATGAGTCCAGGGTGCATTCATGCGACCAGGGCAATTCTTACAAAGCCCATGGGGAAAATCATGTATGTTGACACGCCTGGGTATATCCAGTATGATATGGAATTGAAGGTTTTCGACAAATGGCCTTTCCGAGCGGAAAGGTTATTTTTTTGACGAAAGTGCAATCTTTCCTGGCGATAAGCCGCAAATTTTCCATACAGGAGTTGATTAACTTTGGCAGAACGGCGGTTATTTACTTCCGAATCCGTAACGGAAGGTCATCCGGATAAAATCTGCGATCAGATCTCGGATGCGGTGCTTGACGCATTTCTGGAGGTGGATCCTTACGCGCGCGTGGCGTGTGAGGTATCTGTGGCAACAGGCCTGGTGCTCGTGATCGGCGAGATCAGCACCAAGGCTGACTACGTGGACATCCCGGCTATCGTGCGCAATACGATCCGTGAGATCGGCTATGTAAGAGCGAAATATGGCTTTGATGCCACGACATGTGCGGTGTTGACGTCGCTCAACGAGCAATCTCCAGATATCGCCCAGGGAGTAAATGTCGCTTTGGAAGCGCGTGAAGGTGGTCAGATAGATCCGGAAGAGGCGATCGGTGCAGGTGACCAGGGCCTGATGTTCGGGTTCGCGACCAATGAGACCGAAGAGCTCATGCCGATGCCGATCGCGCTGGCGCATCGCCTGGCACGCCGTCTTGCCGAAGTTCGCAAGAATGGAACCTTGCCATACTTACGCCCGGATGGCAAGACTCAGGTGACGGTGGAATACGAGGGCGACAAGCCGGTTCGCATCGATACGATCGTCATCTCGACCCAGCATCATGAAGACGTGACGCAGGAGCAGATCCATGCCGATATCAAGGAGCATGTCATCCGTCCGGTGGTGCCGGCCGAATTCCTCGATGAGGCGACCCGTTATTTCATCAACCCGACCGGCCGCTTCGTCATCGGCGGTCCGCAAGGGGATGCCGGCCTGACCGGGCGCAAGATCATCGTGGATACGTACGGAGGCTACGCTCGCCACGGCGGCGGTGCGTTCTCCGGCAAGGACCCGACGAAGGTGGACCGCTCGGCGGCCTACGCCGCGCGCTATGTGGCGAAGAATATCGTGGCGGCAGGTCTCGCTGACAAGGTGGAGATCCAGCTGGCGTATGCGATCGGCGTCGCGCAGCCGGTATCCATCAATGTGGATACATTCGGAACAGGCAAGGTCAGCGAATCGAAGCTGGTGGAGATCATCCGCAGCCACTTCGATCTGCGTCCGGCCGGCATCATCAAGATGCTGGATCTGCGCCGTCCGATCTACAAGCAGACCGCGGCTTACGGCCATTTCGGCCGCACCGATCTGGACCTGCCCTGGGAGCGCACGGACAAGGCGGAAGCCCTGCGCCGCGCCGCGTTGGGCTGAGGCGGTTAAAACTACCCATTGGCCGATATTAGCGGAAGCCCGATTTCCCTTATCCTGATGAATAGCGGAAGTTTTGGACGAAAAATCGTACAATCTGCCAAAATAAGGACAACAGGACTTCCGCGATTTATCGCAAATCGGGCTTTTTCCCAAATGAACGACATTTGGACTTCCGCTATCTTGGCAGGAGTCCGATTGTTTTGGGGACATTTACAACCTCTCCTGATCCATGATATTCTATGAACATCACCATCATCTATCAGGACGTGAAGAACACGCCGGTTAGCCTGTTTCCAGGCTGCCCGGCGTTTTTGTCTGTTCAAGGGAGGTTTGGAGATGTGTCTGGCTGGCTTGGGATCTCTGGCAGACAGGCGAGAACCTATCTTCACAGGCTGGCAGATCTCGGGTGCATCGAGCCGACCAGAGGGTCTGAGCGCATTCGCGCCTATCGATTGGCGTCCAGGTGGAAGCATCCAGCCG